>JAEEGJ010002616.1_pt1 | contig 86524 bp, 66 predicted proteins | sample 8958761 | NCBI WGS metagenome assembly JAEEGJ01 (sample SAMN16246546, study PRJNA631951) | gut metagenome | biome: gut microbiome; feature: rumen; material: RS-attached | host: Bos | place: Iran: Karaj | collected 2018-10
CTTCAGCGATGATACAGACTACGCTTCGGCTCCCAACTACACTCTTGCCCTGAAGGACGAACTGCAGGCTCTGGTGAACGAGGCCGGTAGCGCCAGCGAACCCGCTGCAAAGTATGAGGTGATCAAGAAGTTCTCCGACCTCTTCGGACGCATCTACGAGAGCCGTATGGCTTATGCCGGCATGTTCGGCAGGGCCGAGGGCCTGTCTGTTGCAGCTGATGAGATGAGAGACTTGCTGGGCGAGGAGCAGGCAAATGCCCTCTCCGACGCAGCTCAGAAGGCACTGGCTGACTACTCTGCCGGCCTGCTGACCACCGAGGAGGCTCAGGCTGCTCTCACCGATATCGACCTGCTGCCTCAGAAGGTCGACGGCGTATATCAGATTAAGACTGCCGTTCACATGGCACTCTTTGCTGCCAACGTGAATGCCGGCGAAACCGATGCCAGTGCCATGCTGATGAACGATATCGACATGGGCGGTAAGCTCCTGGAGGACGGCACACCCGATCCCGAGGGCTACTTCTTCACGCCTATCGGTACCATCAACAACAAGCCTTACGCCGGTACGTTCGACGGTCAGGGTCATACCATCAAGAACCTTGTTATCGACACAGGCGCTGAGTACACCGGTCTCTTTGGCGGTGTAACGGGCGGTGCTGTCATCAAGGACTTCATCATCGACAAGAACTCCTATATCGGCGGTGCAGCCTTCACGGCTGTGGTCGGCGGTAACAATACGGCCGGTAACATCTACGTTGAGAAGATCGGTATGGAGGGTCGCGTAGTATCCTCTGCCCAGAATGCAGCCGGTATCTATGGATGTAACAACGGTAATGCCGGTACGCCTCACATCCTGAACTGCTACGTGACGGGCCATGTGACCGGTGCACGCGAGAGTGCTCAGGTATGCGGCTGGATGGGTGCCAACGGCAGTGAGATCATCGGCTGCTGGGCCATCGGCGAGATTGACGGCGTATACAACACCGCTGCCGGTGCAGGCGATGCCTTCTATCGCGGTACTGCCGGCACAGCTGCCAACTGCTTCTCCAATGCTTCTGCAAGGAACAATACGGTTGATACCTATCGCGAGGCTGATGCCAAGAGCGGTAAGATGACCTTCCAGCTGAACCAGGGCGAGACTGAGAATCCCGCTTGGTACCAGACGCTGGGCGAAGACCCGCTTCCCGTATTCGACAAGACGCACAAGATTGTCTATATGAACGAGGATGGCACGTACACCAACGAGCGCACCGACCTGTCTTACTACGACGGCACCGAGGAGAATCCCTTCCGCATCTCTACCGTTCCGCAGTTCTGCTCGCTGATCAACTACCTGAAGCCGAGCCAGCTGAACTATGTGGTGCTGGAGAACGACCTCGACATGGACGCTGTGAACACATGGATTCCCATCAACTGCGACCAGGCTGTAGCCAACTATCAGAACTACATCCACTTCGACGGTCAGGGCCATGTCATCAAGAACTTCCATCCCAGAAATACCGACCAGCAGTACCAGAGTATCTTCGGTATCATGTGCGGTACGGTGATGAACCTGGGTGTTGAGAACGCCGACGTGAACTGCCCGTCCACCGGCACAGGTATCCTCTGCGCATGGATTGGCCGTACCGCTACCTACAGCGGCGTCAGCTACGTTGACCACTGCTGGGTAACCGGTAAGCTCGACTGCGGCGGCTATGCAGGTGCCATTGCAGGTGCCATTGCAGGTCCCGGCTTCATCCGCAACTGCTATGCCAACACGGACATCACCAGCACCAGCGACCTCACTGGCGGCCTGGTTGGTCGCGTTCGCGGCGAGCTGTCGATCGAGAACGCCTATGCTGCAGGTAGCTGCAACAGAGGTGGCGGCATCATCGGTGGCGGTCAGCAGGATGCTACGCCCGCTTGTCTGTACAACAACATCGTGGTATGGAACAACACAGCCGAGAACTTCGGTCCCACGGCCAATGCCGACAAGGTTACGAATATCAGCTACTACAACGGCACCAACTTTGCCGAACTGCAGCAGACCGTTGTAGGCTGGGACAGCAGCGTATGGTACTGCGGTATGGGCGAGGGCGAGTATCCCGTTCTCGTCGGTGTCGGCACTACCGACCTTGCAATGCCTCAGCTGAACAAGGAGGATGTCATCTATACCCTCACCGGTGTTCGCGTTCAGAAGGCTCAGAAGGGCATTTACATCATCAACGGCAAGAAGACGTATGTGAAGTAGACCCTTGCCCCTTTTGGGAAAGACCCCTAGCCCCCTTTAGGGGGAATCTGATAGCAGAAGCGCTCGTCATTCGTCTGGCGGGCGCTTCTTATTTATGGTGGTTCCTTCACTCACCTTCGGCATGATAGGGCTTATTAACATACTGGTCGTTTGGGGTCACATCAAGCGACCTTTTCTTTTCAGTTTACCTTTTGCAGTTTCAATCGTTATTATAGTAGAACATATCGGTAAATGGAACAGCAGGACTTTCAATATCTCGCCGCATCACTCCGCCCACGCCTCCTGAAGTTGTGTGCTCAGTTCTTCGACAGGCAGGAACTGGCATACGAAGCTGAGGATGCCGTGCAGGAAACCCTCCTGCGACTGTGGCAGCATCTTGGGAGGGCGGATGGACAGCAGAAGCCTGAGGCCCTGGCGATTCTGATAGCCAAGAACGTCTGCATCGACATCCTGAAGCGGGGCGGGACCTGGCATGACACGTTAGATGAAAGCCTGTATGTGGAAGCCGACGAGCATGCAGACCGAACGCTAATCGAGCAAGAGGCAAGAAAGCGTCTGGCCAAGGCTCTCGGCCGGTTGCCTGCCACTCAGCGGCGTATGCTTCTTATGCGTAGCGAGGGCATGAGGATAGCCGAAATCGCCTCTGCCTGCAATGCCACAACAGCCAGCACAAAGACGATGATCTGTGCGGCTAGGAAGACAATGATGGAACTCTTAAAGATAAGGAGGAACAAGAAATGAAGAATCTGAATGATACAAACACCAGGATGCAGCTGGTCGACAGGTATCTGAATGCCGAGACGACGCTGGAAGAAGAGCAGCTGCTTCGTCAGTACTACGCCCAGACAGACGACGTGCTGAGCCCCGAAGAGAGTAACGTGCGACAGCTGATACTGTCCTCGGCAAGCCTTGCAGGCCAGTTTGAGCTGTCCGAGGAAAAGGGCTATGAGTTTGACCGCCTGATGGCACAGAGGCCGGCCAGGCGGAACGTTCCCTACTGGATAACCTCTGCCGCCGCAGCAGTCGTCGCAGCCGTATTCCTGTTGACGTATAAACAAGCGGGCGATGCCTCCTCAACCAGGCAGAAGGGAGAGCCAGCCAGCCGAAGCGAGGCCGTCACTGAGCAGTATATAAACAGCATCATGTCGGCTGCCAACTACGCCAACGAACAGGTGGAGTCATACAGGCTACGGCCCGTAGGCGATGCCACCATCGTCACCAAGACGCTGGCCGACGGCACCTCATCCTCGTACATCGTCTGCCTGTCGGACGACGACAAGGGATTCCACGTAGTCCCCATCAATACAGGAATGTAACAATATCAAAACACAATAAGCACATGAAAAGAATCATCTTCCTTGCACTCGGTGCAATGCTGCTCTGCCTCACCGCATCAGCCCAAGAGAACCATTACTTCATCGATGGTCATCGCATAGAGAACTTCGACGGCTCCCAGCTCGAGGGCAAGACCGTCAGGCACTACGAGCTCAAACGCCTGGAGCATGTCACAATCCACAACATCTTCACCACCGACGACTGGGTGAAGATTTCCGGGACAAACTCCGCCGCCACCGTCCGTACCCTGACTGCCGAAGAGGCCGGGGCCGAGGGACTCCCCCTTGCCTCGGGCGCCGTGAAGGCCTGGATGCGCAACCCACTGATTATCGTTGATGGAGAGGAGTTCACAGGCAACATCTACAAGGACATCGGCACAGATAACATCAAGAGCATAGACGTCTATCAGCCCGGCAGCGAAGTGGCCAAGTCCTACGGCGAAAAGGGAAGGAACGGCGTCATCAAGCTCTTCACCGAGAAGCTGCCCGATGCCGTCACCTATTTCATCGACGGAGAGAAGGCCTCCAAGGCCGATTTCAGCAAGCTCGTCCCGGATAAGGTCAAGGAGATCAAGGTCCTGAAGCGAGGCTCGGCAGCAGCCGTACAGGTCTCTCCCGAAGGGAACACCAACGACATCTATCAGATTACAACCAAGTAAAGCCATGCAGTCGACAAACAGACAAACCCTCATCGCTGCGATGCTCACCCTCGTCGTAGTGACGGCGCAGGCACAGGACCTAAGCACGTGCCGATCGAAAGCCGAGCGCATCCTGACAGCCGCACAGAGCCATACGCCCGACGGCATTGACAGCCTGTTGGCCCCCGACTTCCGCTTCACCGACATCAAACAGCCGACAGCTGCCAAGGTGCTGAAGCAGATTATTGCCCAAATGCCTGACATGACGGGTTGGGAACTGGCGGGCACCGAACAGGACAGCACGGGGCTGACTTTGCGTTACATCATCACAAAACCTGACAGCACCACCTCGGAGGCGACACTCCTCTTCAATGCCGACAACCTGGTGCTCGAAGCCGATTTGCTGAATGCAGATGTATCACTCAGGAAGGCCACCCCGACGGCCAAGGCGCAGCCGGAAGTGAACATGGTGCGCATCCCCATGCATCGTTATGGCGGACTGCCCGTCGTAGGCGTCACCATCGATGGCCAACCCTGCAACATGTTCCTCGATACAGGTGCCCCAGGCGTCATTCTCAACAGCAAGTATTTCGATCACAACATTGACGGGCAGGTGATGGGAAGCGGCGGTCATGGGGTTGTCGGCACAGGCTCAGTCAGCGGCCTGCACCATGTGACATCATTAGATATGAGCGGCATTGCGCTCAGCGAGACGGACATCATGACTTCCGACCTGAGCAACCTGGAGACCGTCGGCATAGCGGTGCACGGCATCCTGGGGCAGAGCTTCTACAAGGATTTCGACGTGCTGTTCGACTTCAAGCGTGGCGAGATAGTGCTGCTAAACCCTGATATGACCTGCCAATGGCTGCAGGACGAGGGCTATCGCTGTCAGACGGTGAGAGGCGTGAAGAAAGGTCATTTGTTAGCCTTTGAATGCAAAGTAGGCGGTACATCCGCAATGCTTGCATTCGACAGCGGCGCACAGACCAACCTCCTCGCCACCGATTGGCCCCAGCAGCATCCTTCCTCCGTCAAGGGCATCAGGGAAGACCATCTCATAGGCTATGGCGACGGACGAGCATCAGTCACCAAGGGCAAGATCACCCTCACGCTCGGCGGACGGACATTCAAGAAACTGCAGACAGCATTCTCCGACGTGTCTCATCTAAAAGAGAGCAAGGGCATCGACGGTCTCTTTGGTTGCGAAATACTTGCCAAACAAAAGCTAGTCATTTCTTACAAACGCCAAGAGCTGATATTGATAGATTAAACGAAAACAATATGGACCAATCAACCTAGATGATACTACATCTACAAACTTATCAGCAGTGAAATGATTTGGCACAGGTGTCCAGCATTCAATTTTGACGTGTTCGAGACAAGGAACGAGTAATAGAATCAACCGTATTCTAAAGAAAAAAGAGGCAGAATCGTAACGGTTTCGCTTCTTTTTCTATTTATAACCTCAATAATTCAAAAAACTTTTGTACTTTTGCATAACAAAATCAAAAATAAAATAATTATGAGTACAGGTAATGTGAGGCCAGCTGATATGGAGAGAATTACGACTCCTGCGTTGGCCCAGAAATACATTGATGAACAGATCAAGGAGCTGCGTGCTCAGATTGGAAACAAGAAAGTGCTGCTGGCACTCTCGGGTGGCGTCGACTCTTCCGTAGTGGCAGCTTTGCTGATAAAGGCTGTTGGCAAGCAACTGGTGTCGGTTCATGTGAATCACGGATTGCTGCGCAAGGGTGAGCCTGAGCAAGTGGTTCGAGTGTTCCGCGATGAACTGGACGCAAACTTGGTTTACGTGGATGCTACCGATCGGTTCCTCAACAAGTTGACGGGTATAGCTGATCCAGAGCAGAAGCGTAAAATTATTGGTGCTGAATTTATTCGCGTGTTTGAAGAGGAAGCTCGCAAACTGGAAGGTATCAGTTTTTTGGCTCAGGGAACTATCTATCCTGATATTGTGGAGTCTGGTCCAGTGAAGTCCCACCACAATGTGGGTGGACTGCCTGAAGACTTGCAGTTTGAGTTGGTGGAGCCCATCAAGTTGCTGTTTAAGGATGAGGTTCGCGTTGTGGGTAAGGAACTAGGATTGCCCGATAGCATGGTGTATCGTCAGCCTTTCCCAGGTCCTGGTTTGGGTGTTCGCTGCACTGGTGCCATCACGCGAGATCGTCTGGAGGCACTGCGTGAAAGCGATGCCATTCTGCGTGAGGAATTTGCCAAGAATGGTTTGGAAGGCAAAGTTTGGCAGTATTTTACCATCGTGCCCGATTACAAGTCTACTGGCGTGAAGGACAATAAGCGCAGTTGGGATTGGCCTGTCATCATCCGTGCCGTGAATACTCGTGATGCGATGACAGCCACCATCGAGGAGATTCCCTATGAGCTATTGCACCATATCACCAAGCGAATCATTACGGAGGTTCCAGGAGTAAACAGAGTCCTCTATGACCTGACTCCGAAACCTACGGGAACAATTGAGTGGGAGTAAGAAACTGTTTGTTTTTGAACCTAATATAGAATGAAAGGAGCATTCGTTTGGGTGCTCCTTTTTTTAGATTCATCAAATTGTCTTTTAAATCATTCGGAAGTGAGGAGAGGACATCATCTAATTCAAAAGGGTTTGTACCTTTGTTGTTCTTACTATGTCTACTCTTTGCCCTATTTTTATATGTTCTATTGGCTCTTAGCTTCAACGTTACATCATTTTGCGGCATTGCCGATTCTTAATCAGAAAAGATTTAAAAAGTGGAGTATTGTGACAATTGCAACAGGTATTATTGCTAAACCTTCAAAAAATGGCAGCAATATTCATTTTCCAACAAAAAAATTCCTTTTTTTTTGTTCTTGATTTCTTTTTTAACTACCTTTGCATTAATTTCTTGTACTCTAACATAAACTCTTTATTCAAATAAATTATGAAATCAAGTTTTAAATATTTTATCTTGGCGATTGTGGCTTGTGGTGCAGGTTATCTGTTTGGCGCATATTATGGATTGCCTTGTGCAGATGAGAGTCAGACGGCAGGAGACATCAACCGTACAAATGTTTACAAGACTATAATCTCAAACCCGGATGAACAGATGCCACTCATCAAGCAGCGTTTGTCAGAGTATGTTGCTGTGTCGAATTGGGCATGTGTGGAGGCTGAAGCATTGACGGATGAGGGCGCACAGGAGCTGAAGGATGCAGCTACCGCACTTGCAACATTGCAGAAGAAATGCAAGAAGGCAGAGAACAAGCCAGACAAAGCTTACGACCTTCTCAGCGAACAAATCAAGGCAGGAAAGAAGTTCGTGACTGCTGCGGATAAGTATCTTTCTTCTCAACCAGAAATGATAAATTCTCTTGCTTCCATTCGTGATATCATGGCAAGTTTCTGCACGCAGAATGCTCTTATCACCCAGAATGATGATGAGATAGATTACTGGAGCAATGCTCCTGCTCTTCTTCTTAGCGAAGACATGGTTTATTCCGAGCCCGAGCCCGTCGCTGAGTAATTATCTTCTTTTATTGTCAATGACCAATTGACAAAATGCTTTACCTGATATCACTACTACCGATTGCCTGTTACCTGTTCTTGTTGCGCGAGACAGACGCTTTTCGGATGATGCAGTGGCGTAGAGTTATGTATTCAATTGCCTATGGTATGGCATGTGCTGCTATACTATGGGCAATTTCTTTTTGTTGGAAGGCATTGCACGATGGCCAAGGATGGCAGGCAACATGGATTTCGCCAACTCTTGAAGAAATACTGAAAGCGTTAATACTGCTATTTTTCATTTCTAAGCAGAGAATGGCATTTCTTTGCGAGGCGATGATTTATGGCGCATCTGTAGGTGGTGGTTTCGCACTTCTCGAAAATATCCTGTATCTTCAGTTCGCACCTGACATGGCTCTTGGCACAGCCATCATACGGGGCTTCGGCACGGCGCTCCTTCATATGGGTTGTACTGCATTTATAGCCTCTTTGGCTCTTGTCATCAGCAGGTGGTGGCGTTTGTTTGCCTTCATTCCTAGTATATTGATTCATTGGCTTCACAACATGCAACTGTTCATTCCATTCGTTCAATTGTTTGTTGTTGTTGTTGTCTTTCTCTTGTTGTTCATGCTTATCGATATTATTAATAATCATCGCATAACCCGTTGGCTTGATTCTACCCTCAACGATGATGTTAATATGTTGTTGGCCTTCAGGCGTGGCGAATTGGCAAATACCCGTACTGGACAATATCTTAAGGAGATAGGTGGCCACTTTGAGCAGGAGGTGTTCTTTGATATGATTGTTTATGTGCGACTATACATTGAACTAAGCCTGGCAGCTAAGTCGCGTCTGATGCTTAGAGAAAGCGGATTAGAGACACCCGAGAGCGAAGAACAGCGAGAACTGCGTGAAGCAAACATTGAGGAACTTCGTCAATTAAGGCTTCGTATCCCTAGGCTTGGCCGTCGTCTTCTAATGCCAATAGTTCATGAGAATACTGCCAATGAATGGGCGATAAACAGCGAATTGTAAGTTTATCCTGTCCTTTACATTATCGTAAAAAGGCACATCGTCACTTTTTACGGAATCCATTCGTCAAAAAAAATGTGTAGAATCTCTTGGAAATAAGTCGGGAATAAGATTTTTTAACTATCTTTGCAGTGTCAACACGACCAAAAGCAAGATGAAGAAAAAGAAATACAATCATTCGTTTGCCAGAAAGCTGACCCGATGGATCATGGTGGTATTGTTTATCATGATGAGCGGCTTGTCATTCCTTATTTATGAACTGGCAAAGAGTGTCATAGTGGAAGTCTGTGCCGACACTTTTCACAGCAGTATGCAGACGTCTGGAGGGACAATCTGTGACGTCATGTCGGATGTCAGCATAGCTGTCAAGAATAATGTCTATGAGGTTGAGCAGCATCTCAATCAGCCCGATTTGTTTCAGGACATTCTGGAGCGCATCGTTGCCCAGAATCCTCGTATTCGCAGTTGTGGCATCAGTTTTATAGAGAACTATTACCCACACAAGGGGCGATGCTTCTGTCCTTATGCGTGGCGCAACGACAGACAGGTTCAGGGACAACGACTGGATGGTCCTAGTGATGATTATTTAGAGGAGGAGTGGTTTCGTGAGGCCATTGCCGTTGACTCTGCCTATTGGTCGAAACCTTTCTTGAATGGGCATGATGCGAAGACACCTCTGGTAGCTTATATGCATCCCATTCATGACCAGCAGGGGCGATTGGTGGCGATTCTTGGGGCTGATTTGTCGCTCGACTTCATGACTCAGCTTTTGCAGAAACAGGACAGCATCTTCATGATAGAAGGGGGAGAAATAAGTGCAATGGTTCTAGAGCCGTTCCATAGCTACGTCCTTTCGCGGGATGGTACCTATATTACTCATCCAGACCCCAAACGCATACTCAAAGCCAATTTTTTTGTTCACGTCAAGGATGCTGATGAACCTGGCAAGGCAAAGAAGGCCATCGAAAGGATGTCGAAAGGCAAGAAGAGTAGCAACGAAACAGACAATGTGCTGCTTGTGAACAGGACCAAAACCTATCTGTTCTATGCCCCGTTGAGAGATACGGATTGGATGTTGGCTGTGTCTGTTCCCAAGTTGGTATTAGACCTGTATGGCACTCTTATTGGTGCATTGATGCTGTTGGTAATTGCTCTCGTTTTGTTGGTTACTTTCCTCGTATGCCGTCTCACTATTCGACACGCAGCCAAGCCTCTGAAACTTTTGGCGGCAGCAGCCGATGAGGTGGCTGGTGGACAGTTTGGTGCGAAGCTGCCCACCATCAAGACCGACGATGAGATCTGTATGCTGCGCGACTCTTTCGAGAACATGCAGCACTCGTTGGCCACTTACATCGATGAGCTGAAGAGCACGACTGCTGCCAAAGCCTCGATGGAGAGTGAGCTGAAGATTGCCCACGATATTCAGATGTCGATGCTGCCCAAGACGTATCCAGCCTTCCCTGATCGTCATGATATCGACATCTATGGACAGGTGACGCCAGCCAAGGCCGTAGGCGGTGACCTCTACGACTTCTTCATTCGCGACGAGAAACTCTTCTTCTGCATTGGCGACGTCTCAGGTAAGGGTGTGCCTGCCTCGCTGGTTATGGCGGTCACACGTTCCCTTTTCCGCAACATCGCAGCCTATACTGCTGAGCCTGACCGTATCGTGATAGCCCTCAACGAAGCTCTGAGCAGCAACAACGACACAGGTATGTTCGTCACGCTCTTCATGGGTGTGCTCGACTTGGCAACAGGCCATCTGAGCTACTCGAATGCTGGCCACAATGCGCCCCTGCTGGTAAGCAATGGGGAAGTAAACGTTCTCTCGTGCGACCCCAACATTCCTGTCGGCGTGATGAAAGAGTGGAAGTTTACTGTCCAGCACATCCAACTCACGACAGGAGCCTCTATCTTCCTCTATACGGATGGCCTTAACGAGGCAGAGGACATCAGTCACCATCAGTTTGGAATGGAACGCGTGAAACAGGTGGCCAAGGTCTCCCTCAATCAGCCTCAGAGCCTCATTGGCGCTATGACGAGTTCTGTTCAGCTTTTCGTTGGGGATGCAGAGCAGAGCGACGACATGACGATGCTCACCGTCCAATATACAAAGTAAGAAGATCACTTATAACCATCAGAAAAAGAAACACAAGATGTTAGAACATGGCTTTGGCTTGTACGTTGCAATAACCCTGGTATTGATTGTCCTGTTGATAATCTCCAACGCCATTCCTTTTTATGGATTCATGCACAAGCGCTGGAAGGGTTGCTTTCTTGGCTGTTTGATACAACCAGTTGTTTGTGCGCTGTTTATTATGATAGCGATAGTCTGTATAGTTTTCCATCAACAGTATGGAACTCGAAAACTGCGGAAAGCAGCTATGGTGACCCTCAGGAAGACTGAGATAAAAGGTAACACCAGGCACACGTTTATCTGGCATCTGAAACCCGATGAGGAATGCTTTTACGAGTATAAAAAGACTCCTGTTTCTGAATCTAAGGATAACGTAAAAAACGAGGATGAGGAACTCTACGATGTTGTGCCTCTCGATTCCTTCAGCGTCTGTGTGGACGACAGAATTGTTGTCAGGTTTGATTTGAAGAATCGCATGGCTACGGCCACCAATTATGGTGAGCCAATCGAAGTCGTCCGTATTGACTGGGATAAAGTGAATGCGTATTTTGAGAAGTTGTCAAAATGATGTAATAGCTGATTGTTGCGAATTGTGATGAAAAGAATGTTGTGATGGTTTGAAAGGTGAGTTCTCAAGAAGCGAGAAACATGCGATGATGGAAAGGAACAAAGAAATTTATCGAGTGACGTTTGTGGGTAGTGCGGTAAACGTGCTGTTGCTCGTCTTTAAATTTGTGGCAGGAATCGTAGGGCATAGTGCTGCGATGGTGGCTGATGCTTTTCATTCGCTCAGCGATTTCCTGACAGACATCATTGTACTTGTTTTCGTTCACATTAGCGGCAAGCCGAAGGACAAATCGCATGACTACGGTCATGGTAAGTACGAAACGTTGGCCATGACTATCATTGGATTGGCGTTGTTGGCTGTTGCAATTGGAATCCTTTATAGTGGCGTGATGAAGATTGTGGTGTGGGCAGATGGCGGCCAGTTGGAAGCACCTGGCACATTAGCGTTGTGGGCGGCCTTGCTATCGGTGGTACTGAAGGAAACCGTATTCCGCTACTCAATGCGAAAGGCACGTCAACTGGAATCCCAGGCAGTTGAGGCCAATGCATGGCATCATCGCAGCGATGCGCTTTCGTCTGTTGGAACTGCTATCGGCATTGGAGGTGCCATTTTCCTGGGTCAGCGCTGGACGGTACTCGACCCTGTTGCCTCTGTTGTTGTCGGACTGTTCATCATAAAGGTTTCCATCGATCTTCTGCGCAAAGGCATTGGTGACCTAACGGAGCATTCTTTGCCTGACGAAGTCGAGGCTGAGATGCTACAGCTTGTCTCCTCTGTCGAGGGAGTAGATGAGCCTCACGACTTGCGGACCCGTCGTATTGGCAATCACTATGCCATAGAGCTTCACATCCTTATGGATGGCAACATTCCCCTTTCCAAAGCACACGACAAAGCCTCTGAGGTAGAGGAGTTGCTCAGGAGCCATTATGGCGCTGAAACCCACATTGCTGTACATGTTGAACCTAAATAAGAAGAGAATATTATGAAAAAACTGTTGATTGCCTTGTTGACTTTTGCCACGTTACAGGTTTCTGCACAGGATTTGACGCATTACAAACGGATTATTAAGGAGTTGAGTTCTGCTAAATATCAAGGGCGCGGATATGCAAAGGATGGTGCCAACAAGGCAGGAAAGTTCTTGCAGAAAGAGTATGAAAAGGCAGGTGTGGATGAAGTGACCTTGCAGCCCTTCAAACTGGATATCAACACGTTCTGCGGAAAAATGGAGATGTGGGCCGACGGAAAGAAACTTCAGCCTGGTGTTGACTTTTCCATGCGCGAGTATTCCCCTGGTGTACACGGCGAGTTCCCTGTCTACCATGTGGATACCTTGAATTATGATGCTGACCAGATGTTTGCAGACTTGGCAAAGCCTGAGTATGCCAATTGTCTGGTGGCATGTGAGTTCTGGTTCACCTATAAGCATAGCAAGGATTTCTCTCGCCTGCAGAAAGCTGGTGAATGCAATAATGCAGGACTCATCTATACATGGCCATCACCTATCAAGTTCTTTAAGGCTTACGGTCATCGTGTGGTGGATAAGCCCATCATCTGGGTAACGCCTGAGGCAATCGAGGGAGTGAAGCGAGTGAAAGCGAATGTGGATAACGAATTCCTGAAAGATTACGAGTGCTTCAACGTCCTTGCAAAAGTGGAAGGTCAGCAGCACGACAGCTGTTATGTCTTCACGGCGCATTATGACCATTTAGGCAATTTGGGCAAGAAAATCTTTTATGCTGGTGCCAATGATAATGCCTCAGGGTCTGCTACCCTTGTGACTCTTGCTGAATACTTCGCCCAACATCGCCCCAAGTACGACATGTACTTCCTTGCCTTCTCAGGTGAGGATGCCAATCTGCGCGGCTCCACCTGGTTTGTCGAGCATCCTGTTGTGCCGCTGAGCCAGATTAAATACCTATTTAATATTGACATGATTGGCGACAATAACCCAGTAATATATTGCGAGGTAAGCGACGAAGGAATGCGTGGCTTCAACCTGTTCGAACAGATAAACAACGAGAAGAAGCACTTCACTTCGCTCCATCGAGGCGATTTGGCAGCCAATAGCGACCATTATCCCTTCGCCACTCGCCATGTGCCCTGTATCTTTCTGGAGAACGAGAAGGGCGATGCTTTCCAATACTACCACACCATCTACGATACGTACAAAACCGTTCGTTTCGACAGCTACGAGCCAGTCTTCCGTCTGGTGCGCGATTTTGTGGAGCGCTATTGATTGCCTTTCTCCTCTCGAACTCACGTTTTAGAGGAATGTGCTGGTGCAGAAGATGGGTATCGATCATATTTTTCTATTCTGACGTCACCTTTTGTCCTTCTGGCTTGTTATATAGATGTAACCGGTTCAGAAAACAGAAGTTTAACAATATAAAAAAGAAGAAAATGGATCATCTTTCAATTTCAGCATTAAGTGATTTACTGGCAACTGTTTTATGTGGATGTGTACTCCCCATCTATGCAATCTGGCAGGTCGTTCGCCGGCACATGAACGATACCGACAAGCGTACACAAATCGTATTGGCAGCCATCGAGAAGAATCCAGATATGGATATCGAGGAACTGATAAAGAAGATCTCGCCAAAGAAGAAGCTGCTAAAAGAGAAACTGCTGGCCAAGTTGCTGTGGGGCAGCCTCGCCGCTCTGCTTGGACTCGGCCTTATAGGCTTTGGTGCATGGCTTATCTCTGCGGGACGAGGAGGTAGTAACGACCCGCTGGCATCCATTATCTTTGGCTTGGTCTTGCTGGCCATCGGCATTGCCTTCCTCGTCAATTATTTCCTGGGCAAGAAGATGCTTGCCAAAGAGATTGAGGCAGAAGAGAAGATACTGACAGCACAGGCAGAGAGCAAGTGACACGCGAAGTTTTCATTACCCATGTTGAACGTGAGCAGGAGGCTCTTCGCGGCTTCTTGCTCGCCCTCTGCTGTGGTAATAGGGATGATGCAGATGACCTGGCGCAGGATACGCTGGTAAAGGCTTATATCTCTTCGACGGGCTATCAGGACAAAGGAAAGTTCCGCTCGTGGCTCTTCAAGATTGCGCACAACACGTTCCTCAACCACAAAGCAAGCCTGCGCATGACAGAGAGCATCGACGAGGCACGAAAGCTCATCAGCAGCACCTCCACAGATGCCGCCTTCCAGCACCAGGACCTCTATCTTGCCCTTGGTACTCTTCCACCCAAGGAACGGTCAGCTATCACGCTCTTCTACCTCAGCGGGTACAGTATCAAAGAAATTGCCATGATTACAGAGACCAAAGAAGAGGCTGTCAAGAAGCAGCTTTCACGTGGTCGCGACAAACTCAAAGAGAAACTAAAGCTATGATGAAAGATAAAGCTTTGGAGGAGCTTTTCCTCGCCCAAACACCTCATTTCGACGACAAGGCCCAGTTCATGGCCCGTCTTACCCAACGCCTCGATGCTGTGGAATACATCAGACAGTATCAGGAGGCAACCCTTCGCCGCTACAGGATGGCAATGGTTGCAGCCTTCGTCGTAGGCGTAATCAGCGGCATTGCCGCCATTATGTTTATCCTCTCTGCACCAGCCGATGTCCCCCTTTTCACCTTCCACGTGCAGGCAGGCTTCCTGTTGTGGCTTGCTGAGAATTCGCGAGTCATCGTTGCCACCGCTCTTTCCCTGCTCACGACTGTCGGCTTCGTCAGCATCATGGGAAATGTGCAGGAGATTATAAGTATGCGTCAACGGATAAAGACGATGTAGCATGCTCCCAACGCCTGACCATTGAATCCCGTCTGAAGAAAAGGAGAAGGAGAGGGGAAGAACGTGTTGAAACTTCAGTCCGAACACGTCGGACTGGGAGTCCGAACGCGACGGACTGGGAGTCCGCACCTGTCGGACTGCCGGAAAGAAGCAGTTCGACCTTGCCTCGCATCAGGATGAGGAGGGAGAAGGAACCCGTCATTGAGACTTAGACAAGCTTGCGGATGAAGGAGCGTAAGCTCAGGCACAATAGCCTTGAAAGTTTTTAATTCTTGGGCAGATTGATGTCGATCACATGGGGCAAGGATTCGTTGCCATAGCGGTCGAGTGTCGTGACTGCCAGATGGAGGTTCCAGAGCGTGGCAGTCAAAAGGTTGTAGGTGTATTCAGGTTCGCTGACGATGGTAATCAGATTGGCAGGGTTGCTGATATCCACAGGCATCTCGCGGCTGGCATAAATGATGTAGCGGCAGGTGGAGCCTCCTGAACGGACAGGTTGCCAGGAGAGGCGGACTGTGGTGGGACCAGTCCGTTTCACTTGGACATCAGGTGCTGCTGGGGTGACATCGTGTTGCCAGGTCATGGCTGGCATGATGGCAGGATAGGGATAATAGATTGATTTGAGATAATCGTAGATTCCCTTTTCGTTCTTTGTCAGGAACAGGCTGCGGAAATATGCCTCACCCCCCACGTCGATCAAGCGCAGGTAAGCCAGTTCGCGTTTGATGACTCCCAAGTCCCAATTCTGTTCCTTGGGGCTGAGGAAATAGATGCCCAATCCAGGTACGACTGAACGTCCATAGGATCGCTCCTGCCAGTCAGCTGCGAAGGGATAGAAATGATCGCCCTGGAAGTACATCATGGGGAAGAGCATGTCCATGATGCCCAGCTTGAGCCAACCCTGTGCATCCTGGAAAACGGTGGAGTAGGCCGACCATCCTCGAGCAGAGTAGCGGGTCACATCATCGTATTTTCCTACAGGTGAGCAGCTGACGCGCACCCAGGGTTTAAGCTCCTTGACGGTGTGATAAATCTGTTGGACAACTGCAGTTATGTTCTCGCGTCTCCAGTCGGCTTTGCTCATCCCATCGCCATATATCTTATAGGTATAGCTGTCAGGAAACGAGCTGGAATTCTCAGGATAACGTATATAATCGAGGTGGATGCCGTCCACATCGTAGTTCTCGACAATCTCGTGGCAAAGACGTTCCAGATAGTCTGCTGTGCCAGGCAGTCCTGGGTCGAGATAGTACGTGTCGCCATGCTTCTTGAGCAATCGCGGATGGGTGTAGATGAGGCTTTTCCTGCCTATCCTGCGAGCGTTCTCAGCCTTGAAGCTTGGTATGGCGACAATCCATGCGTGCAGTTCCATGCCTCGCTTGTGCGTCTCCTCGATGGCGAAGGCTAAGGGGTCGTAGCCAGGATCTTTGTCATACTTGCCTGTCAGCACGACGTCCCAAGGCTCAATGTTGCTGGGATAGAGGACAGTCCCTCGAGTGCGTACCTGCAGGAGAACCGTATTGATGCCACATTCCTTCAGCTGGTCCAGAATGTCGCATAGTTCTTCCTGCTGGGCCTCGCGATTCCATTCGTTTGTGGCTTTCGTCTTGGGCCAGTCCAATCCCCCAAAAGTTGTCAGCCAGACGGCACGTACTTCCCTTTTGGGGAAGACTTCAGGATTGGTGAAAAGTGTCTGTGCATTTACCAGAATGCACAAAAAGAGTGCATATATTGTATGTATAATCCGTTTCACGGCACAAAGATAGCAATTTTAAGTGTAAGTTTTCATCTTTAGTTCATAATAATTTACTATCTTTGCATCGTAAAAAGAAAAGGTACACAGTATAATGGTCACGTTTTGTATAGCCTTAGCTTGTTTGGTGCTGGGTTATTTCTTGTATGGAACTTTTGTAGAGAAGGTTTTTGGGGTAGATCCGAATCGTAAGACACCTTGTTTCACAAAGAAGGACGGCGTCGATTACATTCCTATGCCTACGTGGAAGGTTTACACCGTTCAGTTCCTCAACATTGCTGGCACAGGTCCCATCTTTGGCGCCCTGATGGGCATCCTGTATGGTCCTGCTGCTTATCTGTGGATCGTGTTGGGCTGCATACTGGGCGGCGCCATGCACGACTATATGTCAGGCATGATCAGTATCCGTCGCGACGGCGCCTCGTTGCCAGAGATCATTGGTGACGAACTGGGCAGCACTTGCCGGCTTGTCATGCGCATCGTCTCCCTGGTGTTGATGATTTGCGTGGGTGCATCCTTCGTGATGATTCCTGCCGGCCTGATGGATCAGCTGACTGCGCAGTTGGTGGGCATCGAGGGAACCAATCTCTTGTGGACAGTAATCATATTTGCCTTCTATTTGGCCGTGACGATATTCTCCATAGATAAGATTGTGGGCAACGTGTATCCCATATTTGGAGTAGCTCTCTTGCTGATGGCAGTATTGGTGGGATTTGGCATGTTTGCCCATCCAGGTGAAATCCCCTCCATTACGGAAGCCTTCTCCGACCATTATCCTACAGAAGGAGCCACCCCATTGTTCCCTGCTCTCTTCATAACGATTGCCTGCGGAGCCGTAAGTGGATTCCACGCTACGCAGAGTCCCATGATGGCCCGCTGCATCAAGAACGAGAAATATGGCCTGCGCTGTTTCTATGGGGCGATGGTGACAGAGGGTGCCGTCGCACTTATCTGGGCAGCAGCTGCCATCAAGTTTGTGGATGCATTGGACGTGAACACCTTTTATGGAGTGACGGACACCTTCAACAACGTTTACGAGAAACTCTATTACACCATGACGCATGCCATCAGGGATGGCCAGGTGGTAGAGGTAAAGATGAATCCTGCATTGCTGGTCAACATGCTTTGCAATGACTGGCTGGGCAAGCTGGGTCTGGTCTTGGCCGTATTGGGCATCGTGGCAGCTCCCATGAGTACAGGCGGTTCAGCCTTCCGTGCAGCTCGTCTGATTTGTGCAGACTTCAGCGGATACGGTCAGTCTACAGTATGGCGTCGTATCCTGTTGGCAATACCTTTGTTCCTGATTGCCATCTTGATGCTGCAGGTGTCCAGTTTCAAGGTGCTATGGCTCTACGTGTCGTGGTTCAACCAAGTTCTTGCCACCTTCACGTTTTTCACCATTGCCCACTGGTTGCACCATCGCAAGGATCATCCTGGCATTCTTCCTAAATGGAGTTGGATTGTCTCGTTCCTGCCAGCTGTCTTCATGTGCAGCGTGAGCAGTTGTTTTATTCTCATTGATTCTGATAACGGTTTCGGTCTGTCTCCCCAATTGGGTTACTGGATAGGTTTGAGCTTTACTGCCGTTGTCACCATTATGTTTCTGGTCTACAACAGCAGGACATCAAAGAAGGAATGATGAGTATCATGGACAAAATGAATAAAAAAAGTAAATAAAGATGATAACTTTCAGTGTTGCTCTTATCTGTCTCATGATTGGCTACCATATTTATGGCACCATTGTGGAGAAAATCTTTGCTCCTCAGAGGAACGCTAAAATGCCATGCGAAGTGAAGCGTGACGATGTGGACTATATCCCGCTACCCACATGGAGGGTTTACCTTATCCAGTTCTTGAACATTGCTGGAACAGGTCCTATCTTTGGCGCCATCATGGGCATCCTTTATGGTCCTGCCGCTTATCTGTGGATTGTGTTGGGCTGTATCTTTGCAGGTTCTGTTCATGACTATATGTGTGGCATGATTTGTGTGCGCAAGGGCGGAGCCTCGTTGCCTGAGATCATTGGCGATGAGCTGGGCACCTTCATGCGCCACGTGATGCGTATGTTCTCCCTGATTCTTCTGGTTATGGTGGGCGCAGTCTTCGTGATCACGCCAGCCTCGCTGCTCGACAACATGATACCTGATTCAGGTTGGCTGTGGAGTAGTGGCTTTTGGATTCTCGCGATTCTGGTTTACTATCTCTTTGCCACTTTCTTGCCTATCGATAAATTCATCAGCAAGGTGTATCCCTTTTTTGGCATCGCTTTGCTCGTGATGGCATTTGGCATTGGGTGGAACATCTATACCCAAAGTGGGTGGTTGCCTGAACTGACGGATAGCCCCTTCAGTACGCATCATCCTCAGAAGTTGCCCATTTTCCCCATGCTCTGCATCACGATTGCCTGTGGAGCCATAAGTGGTTTTCATAGCACGCAGAGCCCGCTGATGGCACGTTGCATGACCAATGAACGATACGGCCGTCTCATTTTCTATGGAGCCATGATTAGGGAAGGAGTCGTCGCGTTGGTATGGGCAGCAGCAGCCATCAAGTTTGCCAGCACCTTGCCTGGCGAGGAGGGGGCTACTGCTTACGAGAAATTGGCAGCAATGGGGAATCCTGCTATTGTGGTGAAGGAAGTGTGCGTTTCCTGGATGGGACGTGTAGGTGCAGTTCTGGCCATTCTGGGTGTTGTGGCTGCTCCCATCACCAGTGGCGATACGGCATTCCGCAGCGCACGTTTGATAGCGGCTGATTTCCTTCATGTCAATCAGCAAAAGATCCTGAAGCGACTGATGATTTGCCTGCCTTTGTTCGCGATTGCCACAGCGCTGATGTTCATCGATTTCAATGTTATGTGGCGCTATTTTGCCTGGACCAACCAGATGCTTGCCTGCATCATGCTTTGGGCGGCCTCTGTTTGGCTTGCCCGCGAGAAGAAGTTCTTCTGGATAACGTTGCTTCCCGCCATGTTCATGAGCGTAGTGACCACCAGCTATATCCTCGTTGCTCCTGAAGGCTTCCGACTGCCTCTTCAGGTGGGCCTCATCTCAGGAGTCATCTTCATGCTGGTTTTTGTTTTCTTGTTCTTTCATTGGAAGAAGCATAACACGAAACAATAGGGTGTAAAACATAAAATAACATAAAATAAGTCGTAAAGTCTTTCCGCTTTCAATTATTATCCCTATTTTTGAAACGGAATAATGTTTTTAGCTTAAGAGAAAACTATTTAAAAGTAAACATAAAAGAATTGATTATGAAAAAGTATCTTTTGATGGCACTCTTTGCCGCTGTATCTCTGGGCGCAAATGCTCAGTTCGAGGCTGGAACTGGTTATGTCAGTGGTTCTCTGACAGGTCTGAATTTTAGTTTCAACAACAAGGAGAAGGTGACGTTTGGTGTCGATGCCACTTTGGGTTTCTTCTTTGAGGATGCCTGGATGGTCTACGGGCAGTTTGGCTATGATCACAAGAAGCATGATGACCGTTTCAGCGCTGGAGCAGGTGCTCGTTATTATATCCTGCAGAATGGCCTGTATCTGAACTTGGGAGCAAAGTATGAGTATGCCAACGTGAAAGCTATCAAATACATGCATCAAGTGCATAACCTGTATGCTACTCCAGAGATTGGTTATTGCTTTTATCTCAATAACCATGTGAGCATTGAGCCTGCTGTGTATTACGACCTCAGCCTCAACCACTTCTCAGACTTCAGTAACGTAGGTCTGCGTATTGGTTTCGGTTATTACTTCTAAAGGAGAGAACTTCTCTAAGAGAGGTGCGAATCATAGGCCCTGCTTCAGCGAATGGCTGAAGTGGGGCTTTTCAGTTTTTCCCTCAAAAAGCGTCCTGTATAGCTTTCCTTGCATCGTGCAATTTCTTCAGGAGTGCCGCATGCTACAAGTTGACCGCCTGCTTGACCTCCTTCCGGACCAAGGTCGATGATGTAGTCGGCGCACTTGATGACATCCAGATTGTGTTCAATGATGACGAGCGTGTGGCCACGTTGGATGAGGGAATCAAAGGCAGCCAGGAGTTTCTTGATGTCGTGGAAGTGGAGACCTGTGGTAGGCTCGTCGAAGATGAACATCGTGGGTTCGTGTTTTTCCAGTCCCAGATAGTAAGCCAACTTTACACGTTGGTTCTCACCACCAGAGAGCGTGGAGGAGGATTGCCCAAGTTTGATGTATCCGAGTCCTACATCTTGCAAGGGTTTCAACAGGTCGATGATGCGTTTCTGTTTATGCTCTTCGAAGAACTCGATGGCTTGGTTGATGGTCATGTTGAGCATGTCATTCACGTTCTGTCCTTCGTATCTGACCTCAAGAATGTCTTGTTTGAAACGTTGGCCATGACAACTTTCGCACTCCAATACCAAGTCAGCCATAAACTGCATTTCTACGGTCACGGTACCTTCTCCCTTACATTCCTCGCATCGTCCTCCTTCTGTGTTGAAACTGAAGTGTCCAGCTGTGTAGCCCATCTGCTTTGCAAGAGGCTGTGAGGCCATGAGTTTACGGATCTCGTCCCACGCCTTCACGTAGGTGACAGGATTCGAGCGTGTGCTCTTTCCAATAGGGTTCTGGTCGACAAATTCAATGGAATGTATCATCGACGTGTCACCCTCGAGTGAAATAAACTCTCCAGGACGGTCTGCCACTTCGTCGAGTTGACGTTTCATGGCATTGTAGAGGATGTCCCTTACCAAACTGCTCTTTCCGCTTCCGCTGACTCCAGTTACAGTGGTCATCACGTTGAGAGGAAAACGTACGTCGATGCCTTTCAGATTGTTGGCGCGTGCCCCTTTTATCTCGATGTAGTTGTTCCAGGGACGATAGGAAACTGGGGTGGGGATCGTGTCCAGTCCAAGCAGGAAATTCAGCGTGTGGGAGACGAGTCCACTCTCAGGCATCTGTATCTTGCTGGGGACGATTTGACCATTCTCATCAATTGTGGAAGATATATCACCTGCCCAGACAAGTTGACCTCCAAGTCGACCTGCTTCAGGCCCCATGTCGATGATGTAGTCAGCGCTGCGTATGATTTCCTCGTCGTGCTCCACAACCACCACAGTATTCCCTAAGTCGCGCAATTGCTTAAGTACCTTGATGAGACGATGTGTGTCGCGGCTGTGGAGGCCTATGCTAGGCTCGTCGAGGATGTAAAGTGATCCGACCAGACTGCTGCCCAGGCTAGTCGCCAGGTTGATGCGCTGGCTCTCTCCGCCAGAAAGACTGTTGCTCAATCGGTTGAGGGTGAGATAGGGTAGCCCCACATCCATAAGGAATTGCAAACGGCTGTTGATCTCGATTAGGATGCGCTTGGCTACTTGCTGCTCGTGTTCATTGAGTTTCAGTTCATGAAACCATCCTGCCAAGTCCTCAATGGACATCTCCACCAGTTCTGTGATGCTCCGTCCGCCAACTTTCACGTAATTGGCTTCAGGACGCAGTCGGGTACCATGACATTTCGGGCAGACTGTCTTGCCACGATATCGAGCCAGCATGACGCGGTTCTGTATCTTATACTGCCCTTGTCGCAGGAACTCGAAGAAAGCATCGATGGTAACCAGTCCCCATTCTTTCTCTTCTGGCGCAAGGCGTCTCTTCTCCTCAGGCAGCGAGGCAGGGAATGTGCCGTGCCAGAGCCAGTCTTTTTCCTCCTGAGTGAGTTGGAAATAAGGCTTGAAGATAGGAAATCCACGCTCAGAATTGAAGCGTATGAACCAATTCTTCCATTCCGACATCTTTTCGCCTCGCCAGCACACGACGGCTCCTTCATAGATGCTGAGGGCGCTGTTGGGAATAACGAGTTGCTCGTCGATGCCTATGATGCGGCCGAAACCTTGGCATTCAGGGCAGGCACCGACGGGGGAGTTGAATGAAAAAAGATTGTCGCTGAGTTCCTCGAAGGTCATTCCGTCGGCTTCGAAGCGGGTACTGAAAATGCAGGTCTCTCCGCTGGGGACGAACTTTAGAACGCACTCTCCGTCACCTTCGTAAAAAGCCGTCTCTGCGGAGTCCACAAGACGCGAGATGACATCCTTGCTTTGCGACACGGCAAGGCGGTCGATAGCCAGGCTCTCGCCTGATGTGTCCATCTTCTTGGCAGACACACTTTCCAGATAATCCTCAATGCGGACCACTTCACCTTCAGGAGTGAGCAGGCGGACGAAACCACTCTGGATGTACATCTCAAGCTGCTGGCGCAGGGAACGTCCCTCAGGCAAGCGGATGGGGCAGAGTACCATGAAGCGGGTGCCTTCTGGATGTCTCAGCATGCATTCCACCACGTCTTCCGTCGTATGGCGTTTCACTTCCTGTCCGCTGATGGGGCTGAAGGTGTGGCCTATGCGCGAGAAGAGCAACCGCATGTATTCGTAGATTTCCGTGCTGGTGCCAACGGTCGATCGAGGGTTGCGGCTGTTTACCTTCTGCTCGATGGCGATGGCGGGAGGAATGCCCTTGATGTAGTCACAGTCAGGCTTGCTCATTCGTCCCAAGAACTGGCGGGCATACGAACTGAGACTCTCCACGTAGCGTCGCTGTCCCTCTGCGTAGAGTGTGTCGAAGGCCAGACTACTCTTTCCGCTTCCGCTGAGTCCGGTAATCACCACGAGTTTGTTTCTGGGAATCTCCAGGTCGATATTCTTCAGGTTATTTACCCTTACTCCCTTTATCTGGATGCTGTCGCTCATTTTTCGATGTTTCCTTCTTCTTTTTCACTTCTTTCTTGCCAGGCTGAGGCAGCTTGTTGCTTGTGTTCGTCTTCCTCTTCTTGCGTTCCCTCAGTTCATATATCAGCGAAAGGCAGGCTAATGCTACGCTGACCAGCCCTAAGAGCAGGCTGATGAGGTCCAGATTTTCCTTTGCAAAGGTAAAGAATGTGTCCATCGGTTTATCTCATTTCGTTGTTCGTTCCATCAAAATATCTTGCAAAGTTACGAATAAGCAAGAAGAAAACCAAAAATGTTTTTGAGTTTTCTCGAGCGAGAGGAACTTCGACGAGGTCAAAGTTACGGAAAGTCGAGACCATAACAAAAAGAACTTGTCTTTTATTCCGTTTCGTTAGTCATGTCATATTCCAGCACACCACCCTTCATGATGTCATTGTATTTGATGGCAGTGTAGTCGATGGGTTGCCCGTCGAGTCGGATGGCTTTCACATATTTGTTTTCGTCAGAAAGGTCATTGACCCTTATGTTGAACGTCTTTCCGTTGGGCAGATGGAGGACGGCTTCGTTCAGCTGAGGGGCTCCGAAGACATATTCTCCAGAAATGGGGCATACGGGATAGAAGCCAAGGGCCGAGAACATATACCATGCTGACATCTGACCACAATCGTCGTTGCCGCACAGTCCGTCGCGCTTTGCCAGATAGTATTTGTCGAACACGTCCCTTATAATTTGTGCGGCCTTGTGTGGCCTGCCTGCCAATGTATAGAGGTAGGCAATATGGTGGCTGGGTTCGTTGCCCTGTGCATAGAGTCCGATAAGTCCTGTTACATCCGGCACCTCGACATGACCGGGCAGCTCGTCGATGTTCACGAAGAAGAGAGAGTCCAGTTTCTGGATGAATGCCTCTTTGTCGGCGAACTGGCTGATGAGGCCCTCTGGGTCGTGCTGTACGTGCCATGTCCACTGCCATGCATTTCCTTCAGTATAGTCACCGCTTGCCAGCCGGTGCGAGTCGAACGGTTCCTTCCAGCTGCCGTCGGCATTCAGTGGACGAACCAGTCCCGTCTGGCTGTCGAACAGGTTCTTGTAGTTAGAGGCTCGTTTCGTGAAAAACGTGCAATCCTCAGTTCGGCCAAGTTTCTTTGCCAGGATGGATGCACAATAGTCGTCGTAGCAGGCTTCCATCGTGCGCGACACCGACTCGTTGCTGCTCTTGTCGCACGGGAAGTAGCCATATTGGTCGTAGATATCCCAATCCGATTTCTCGTGGTTGGCTGTCATGGCGTGGCGAATGGCCTCGTAGGCCTTTTCCGGATCGATGTCTTTGTCTCCCTTCATGCATGCATCAGCAATCACATCCACGGCATGGTTGCCAATCATGCACCATGTCTCGCACTGCCCGTATTCGTTTGTGGCCAACAGCCCCGTCTGATTGTGTTTCGCGAGCAGAGAATTCACTAGAAGACTGTTGATGTCTGGGTAGAGGAGTTCCAGGAAGGGATGCTCGGCTCGATAGGTGTCCCACAACGAAAAGTTCGTGAACATGTCCTTCCCGTCGCTCTTGTGAATCCGATGGTCCCATCCACTGTATGAGCCGTCGGTATCGGTAATGAGGTTGGGCATCAGCAGGGCATGGTACAGAGACGTGTAGAAGGACACTTTCTGGCCCTCGTCTTTTGTCTTTATCTCTATTTTCTTCAGATGGTTGTTCCATGCCTCCTTAGCTTGGGTACGTACCTTCTCAAAGTCCCAGCCGGGTATCTCGTGGTCGAGGTTCCTGACGGCTCCCTCTTCGCTGGCCGTCGAGAGTCCCACCTTCACCAGCAGGGGCGTGTCGGCCTTCAGGTCGAAGCGCAGCATCAGCTTGGTGACGGTGCCACTGACGGATGACTTCTTGCTCACCACGTTGTCCTCGAAGGAGCGGCATTCCGTGAAGGGCACAGAGAACCTTGCGCAGAAATAATACTGGTGGTCGCTGACGAAACCTACCGAATGACGCATTCCGACCACGGTCTGCCCGTCCACCATTTTCAGGTAGCTACGGTCCGTCCTGTCGCCGATGCCGTGTCCCATGTCGAGGACTATGCCGACACTGTCCGGATTGGCATAGGTGTAGCGATGCAGCGCGGCGCGTGCCGTAACGGTCATCTCGGCCTGGATGCTGTAGTCATCCAGGACAACACTGTAGTAGCCTGGAGAGGCTTGTTCCGTATCGCGCGAGAAATGGGAGCTGTAGCCGTTGCCCGATTCCTCCACTGCATTGAACGTCACATTGCCGCAGAAGGGCATAATCATGATGTCACCCATGTCTGGGCACCCTGTTCCGCTCAGATGGGTGTGGGAAAAGCCCCTGATGATGTTGTCGTCTTCATGGTAGCCAGAGCAGTGTTTCCAGCCGTCGATGCCCGTGTCTGGACTCGCCTGCACCATTCCGAATGGAGTAGCCGCACCAGGATAGGTGTGTCCAGTGAATGCCGTTCCGATAAACGGATTGACAAACTGTGTCAGGTCGGCTTCGTCAGCCGTATTCGTGCAACCTGCGAGTCCCAGGAGCATTGCCGCTGCCATCAGGCAGAATCTCGTCTTGTTCATTATGTGCGTTACTCTTTTTATTTAGGCAATTATATAGGGTTTGACCCCGAATAGTATAAAATGCAGTCAGAAATGGTGATAGCTAATTCTTTACAAAGACTCGTCCACCTGTCACTTTCTCTTCTGCATTACGTCCAGCCCATAGCTCGAAATAACCCTCTTCCACACGGAAGTTCATGTTGGCATCCCACAGGGCAAAGCTGCGATAGGGTATCTCCAGCTCCACACGTTTGCTCTCATTGGGCTTCAGGGCTACTCGTTTGAAGGCTACCAGTTCCTGTATCGGACGTGCAACGGAAGCAATCTCGTCGTGCATGTAGATTTGCACGACCTCGTCGCCTGCTACGTTGCCAGTGTTCTTGACTGTTAGGCAGACACGCAAGGTGTCGTCCTTCTCCAGTGTCTCTGCCATCTGGAAATCACTATACTCGAAGGTTGTATAGCTCAAGCCGTAGCCAAAGGGGAAAAGCGGTTTTCCGTTGTTTTCCACATATCCATAACCGCGTCCGCTGGGTTTGATGGAGTAGTACATCGGATTCTGTCCAATGCTTTTGCTCCAGCTCATGGGCAGGCGTCCTCCTGGGCAGTATTTGCCAGTCAGTACATCGGCAATCGCTGTGCCTCCCTGCTCGCCAGGATACCATGCCTCCAATATGGCGGCTGTACCATCCACCCAGTCCGTGATGTCGATGACAGCTCCGTTCTGCAGCACGACAACTACAGGCTTGCCAGTGGCTATCAAGTCGCGCACCATCTGTTCTTGGTCTATTCTCACTTCTATCTTCTGTTGGTCAGCGATGATTTGAGCTCCTGTCACTTCGCGGTTCTGTGCAACTTTGCTGGAAGGGAGATGGAAGTTGCTGCGGTCGCTGCCTTCCTCTTCTGTGATGGAGGGGAAGAACATCAGCACGTCGCATTTCTGAGCCAAAGGATTGACATTCTGTCCTGTCTGGTTTACAAATACCTCAGCCTTTCCTTCAAAGGCTCTTTTCAGTCCCTCGTAGGGAGTGACGCCACCTTCGCCGCGCCATCCTCCACGTCCTCCGCTGTAATCACCCAGACTTAGGATGTCAGCTGCAGGACCATACAGTCCTATCCGCTTGATGCGTTCCGCCTGAAGAGGTAGGATGCCGTTGTTCTTGAGTAACGTCATCGTCTTACGTGCACATTCCTCAGCCAAATCGCGATGGGCTGCGCTGCGCACGATTTCATTTGCCTTCTGGGGATCCACGAAGGGGGTGTCAAAGAGTCCAAGATCGAATTTTATGCGCAGAACTCTACGCACACTCTCATCGAGCGTCTCCTGGCTGATCTTACCTTGGCGGACCAGACTGAGGAGGCTGTCGCTCGTGCTGGCCAGTTGCAGATCCAGTCCGTTCTCCATACACATGGCCAGCGCATCCTCGGATGATTCTGCCATACGATGCTGGGAATAGACGATGTTCACACCGCCGTAGTCTGAGACTACGTAACCCTGGAATCCCCATTCCTTTTTAAGGATGTCCTCCAGTACCTGCTTGTTGCAACTCACAGGCACGCCATCCACAGAATTGTATGCTGCCATCACAGCACGGGCTCCACCTTCCTGAATGCAGGCGCGGAAAGGCTCCAGGTAGACCTCGCGCAACACTCTCCACGAGGTGACTGATGCATAGGAATCGTGTCCTCCTTCCCCGTAATTGTCCACAAAATGTTTGGGAGTTGCCACCACGCCACCTCCTTCTAAAGCCTTCACATAAGCAACACCCATCCTGGAGTTCAGCAGGACGTCCTCACCATAGCTCTCCTGGCCACGTCCCCATCGCTGGTCACGCGTGATGTTTACTACAGGCGCATAGACCTGACGTACTCCTACAGCTCTAAGTTCTTCGGCTACGACCTGTCCCATCTGGTAGTACAGGCTGTCGTCAAACGTGGCAGCCATTGCAATGCTCTGAGGAAAGCAGGTGGCGTTGCCCCACTGGGCTCCATGCAGAGCCTCGCCATGCTGCAGCACAGGAATGCCCCATCGATTGGCCTCGATGGAACGTTTGGTGTCTTCGTTGATGTGTTCCGCAACTGACTTTGCATCATTGGGAATGCCCCCTTCCCACAGGAAGTGGCCTATGTTGCGCACATGCCCCTTCCCGTAGTCCCTTTTTTCATAGAATTCCTTGAAAAACAGCAGTTGTGCACTTACTTGGTTCACTTTCTCCTCCAGAGACATTCTGCTCATCAGGTCCTTCACTCTTTGCTCTGTGGGGAGGTTTTCATTCTGATAATCGTATTTGCCGCTATCGTCTGGTTTGCAAGAGAGAATGATCACTCCCATGATTACGTATAATGCTGCGTTTGTTTTCATCTGAAGATATATTAAATAAGGATGTTAATTTGATTAGACTTGTTGCAAAGTTACGAAAAACGATTGCAAAAACAAGAGAATTTTTCTTTTTCTTTGCCAAGACGCCACAACAATGCTCTCTTTTGCCATAGAAACAGAAAAACTATACAGAGAAGTGAAGGATTGTGAATAAAAATTATTATCTTTGCAAGCAATATGAGAAGCAAGATTACTTTTATGCTGCTTTTGTTAGCAGCCTTCGTGATGGCTCAGAATCCTAAAAGAGAGTTTCGTGGAGCCTGGATTCAAAGTGTGAATGGACAGTTTCAGGGCATGAGTCGAGATGCTATGCAAAAGACCTTGTCTGAACAGTTGGATGTGTTGCAGCAGGATGGCATCAATGCCATTTTCTTTCAAGTTCGCTGTGAGGGTGATGCTCTCTATGAGAGCAGGTATGAGCCTTGGAGCCGTTTCCTGACGGGGCAGCAGGGCCAAGCGCCCAATCCTTTCTGGGATCCACTGGCCTGGATGGTGGAGCAGTGTCATCTGCGCAATATGGAGTGCCACGCTTGGATTAATCCATTCCGTGCCAAGACGAAGGCTACAACTACGCTGGCTAACACTCACGCCTATTTCAGCCATCGCGACCATTTCTTCGACTATGATGGCTTGTTGCTCTTCGATCCAGGTATTCCAGAGAACCGAAACTTTATTTGTGAAGTCATTAAGGACATCGTGAAGCGTTATGATGTGGATGGTATTCACATGGACGACTATTTCTACCCCTATCCTGTGGCAGGTGTGCCCATCCCTGACGATGCCAGTTATCAGGCATACAGCAAGGGAGGTGATAGAGGTGATTGGCGGCGCGAAAACGTGAACAAGTTCATGGAGCAGGCCTGCAAGGCCATCCGTTCCGTGAAGCCTTGGGTAAAGTTTGGAGTCGCTCCTTTCGGCATATATCGTAATCAGCGTACAGATCCAAATGGAAGTGCCACCACAGGTTTACAGAACTATGATGACCTCTATGCAGACGTGCTGAAGTGGGTAGAGAAAGGCTGGGTAGACTACAACATTCCACAGATTTATTGGGAGATTGGCAACAAGGCAGCTGACTATGAGACGCTGATTCGTTGGTGGAGTCAGCATGCAGGCCAGCGCCCTCTCTATGTGGGACAGGATGTGATGCGTACCATAAAGCATACTGATCCCAACAATCCTCATGCTCACCAGATGGGTGCCAAGTATGCTCTTCAACGCTCGCTGCCTGGTATTTATGGCAGTTGTCAATGGTATGCGAAGGCTGTGGTGGACGACGAGGGCAACTATGGCTCTTTCCTGCGCCAGTATTACCACAATACCATCGCGCTGCAACCTCTCTGTCCCTGGATTGACTCCAAGGCTCCCAAGAAGGTACGCAAGTGCAAGACGGTCTGGACAACAGATGGCCCCATTCTTTTCTGGTCAGCTCCACGTGGGCGTAAGGAGATGGACAAGGCGCGTCAGTATGTGGTATATCGTTTTACTGAGGACCAGCCCGTTGATTTCAAGGATTCCAAGAACATCTATTGCATCACCCAAAACACGTTCCTGAATCTGGAGTACAAGGGTGGTGAAACCCGCTACGTGTACTACGTTACTGCGCTTGACCGACTTCAGAACGAGTCAAAGCCAGTGAAGAAAAAAGTGAGTCTGTAATATCGGATCACATATAGTTCGAGAGTCCTTTTCCCACCACAGAGAAGGACTCTTCTTGTTAGGAATTTGGTTGGATTTCCACTCTCACAGCCTTGTAGCCCAATGTACGGAAAAGTGCCTCCACTTGCGTGCGTGCATTTTCTTCAGCACGTTGGATATTCTCGCGAGTCATACAGCGTTTTATCATAGTTTGCTGGGCACGATGGTACAAATCTTCCTTGGCTTGAGCATCCCATTCCCCTAGTTCATAGAAAGAGCGGGTACGTGCTTCGTCAATGAACCTGCGGTCAAGCAACTTGATGGGAGGCAGGCGCAGAATGGCGGTGTCGCCCTTGCTGGTAGCCCAGTGCTCCTGGCAATCCTGGAAGTCGATGCCCAGCCGCAGCGTGCCCTGATAGATGCGCACTAGGCGGTCATCACGGCTGAACCAATGCGTAATGGCAGTATCGATCATTTCTTCGTCACTGATGCACAGGAATTCCCACTCTCCAATCTGCTCCACAGCACGGATCTGCGAGGGAGTCAGGTCTATCTCTTTTTGGAAAGATGCATGAAGAGAAATAGGTGAGGGAATACCTCTCCAGCAGCTTCGTATAGAGAAGAATGCCAGCAGGATAAGTGCCATCGCTATGAGGCCGAAAACAAGTTTCAGGAATTGGATAATCTTTTTCTTCATAGGGCGCTATAGTTTGATGACAGATCCTTCGTTGTCATATATTTCATGCCTCTTCGAGACATCCAGATCTTCACGGAAAGTTATCACGATGTGATCTTCATCGTAACCCATCTCAGTAAGGAGCGGAATGAGAGTCTGGGCCGCACTCTCACGTGCGGTGGTCAGGATACCCATTTGGGGAATCTGCTCAAGAATACTTTCCACACCTTGGCGGGTAAAGTCGGTCAGTTCTGAGTCGGAATAATTGGAGCGGAAGAGGCTCGTGTATTGACGGATGCCTTCGTGGTCCACTTTCGAAGCGGTGATAACGATGCGTGGGTCAGGCAATGTGATGTGGATGAAGTCGCCAGAACGTTCTACGTTACGCTCTGTGAAGTTGGCAAAATCCACGTAACTCTTAAGGGTTACATCAATGGGGATGGCAACTTTGCGGTCACCCAGGCTGATTTTCTGGTCGTACTCGAATCCCAAGATGCTTCCCTTCAGATGCAGGAGATCATCGTGGGTCACTATCTTGTGCACTTGATACTCAGCCGTGTAGAGTCGGTTTTGTCGACTGATACGCAGGACAAGGTTGATGCTGTCCTTCTTCGCTTGGCTGTCAGCCTCTCCCTTCTTATGACCGCTACAGGCCATCAGGATGAGCATTGCGAGAAGTGGTAATATGCGTTTCATGGTGGCAAAGTTACGTTTTTTTTCTGTACTATCTCTCACGATTCAATAAATTATCGTACCTTTGCACGTGAATAAATGCTAAAAAATATGCAGATTAAATATTCTATCATAGGTTTGTGGGCCGTTCTTTGCATGATTTCATGCCAGAAAAAGCAGTCTGCAGGGGATGTTGCTGAGTATTCTCCTTACGAAGAGATTCTGACAGACCAGATTCACAGGATGAATGATTACGACCTTCAGGATACCACTCGCGTTGGGAGTCACATCTATCAGTACACAATCCATCGTGAGGCAGACGATTCGCTTGGAATCATCGAGGATGATTTGGGAAGCAAGTATGCCGATAACTTCTATCAGTTGGATATCTTGCGCGACGGTTCGTCCTTTTTCTCGAAGCGCTTCACGAAAAAGACATTCCTCAGTCAGTTGTCTGCGGATTTTCGCAAGTATGGTTTGCTGGATGGTTTCCGGTTCAGCCACTCTCAGGATGCAAAACTCTATTTCAGCGTTTGCGTCAGCTATCCAGACAGCGACATGTCCTCACCCTTTTTCCTTATCATAGGTCCTGATGGAAGTTTTGCCATCGAGAAGGACAATACGGGAGACATGGAGGACTAGCGAATGGGAGAGATCAAGGCTGTCTTGTTTGATATGGATGGTGTGCTGTTCGACAGTATGCCCAATCATGCCTATTCCTGGAGCCATGCCATGACACAATTCGGACTTGCAATGACAACAGAAGAGGCATACATGAATGAGGGACGCACAGGTGGCGGCACTATTGATATCCTGGCTCAACGTTTTTGGCATCGCGATGCCACACAGGAGGAGAAGGAGCACATCTATGCTGCCAAAACGGCACTTTTCAATCAATTGCCTGAGGCGAAACCTATGCCTGGCGCCCTGAAAGCATTACAGGCGGTGAAGGATCACGGGTGGAAGATTGTGTTGGTGACTGGTAGCGGCCAGGTGACTCTTTTGGATCGCCTGAGCAAGCACTTTCCTGGCTTCTTCTCTCAGGATCTTATGGTGACGAGTTTCGATGTGAAGCAGGGCAAACCTCATCCTGAACCTTACTTGATGGGGCTCGCTAAGGCAGGTGTACGCGCTGAGGAAGCATTGGTGGTGGAGAATGCTCCTTTGGGTGTCGAATCTGCTCACAAGGCAGGTATCTTCACTCTTGCGGCCAACACAGGTCCTCTTCCTGACAAGATTCTTTTTGAGGCTGGAGCTGATCTCGTTTTCTCTGGAATGGATCAGGTGGGAGAGTATCTTAGAAACTTGTCTTCCCATCCTTTTGCAGGAAAAAAGTAAGTTGCCCTCAAGCATTCAACAAGGAAAAGAGAAAGCCCTCGCCATCGTCGTGATAGCGGGGGCCTTTTGTTTTTGTATCTTCCCTGGCTGGGGAAGAACGTGTTCCTTGAGTGGACCTGATGCTTAGAGTCTTGCCTTGATGGCTTCGCTCTCTTTCTCGTAGCCTGGTTTGCCAAGAAGGGCGAACATGTTCTTCTTGTATGCTTCTACACCTGGCTGGTTGAAGGGGTTTACTCCCAACATCAATCCGCTGATGCCGCATCCCTTCTCGAAGAAGTAGATCAGTTGTCCCAGATGGTATTCGTCGAGACGATCCAATGCGATGCGTATATTGGGTACACCGCCATCCACGTGAGCCAACTGAGTACCCAGCTCAGCCATCTTGTTGACCTCGTCCACGCGTTTTCCTGCAAGGAAGTTCAGGCCATCCAGATTCTCCTCGTCGTAGGGGAAGAGAACTTCGTGCTCAGGTTTCTCGATACTGATTACGGTTTCGAAGATACTGCGTTCACCTTCCTGAATCCATTGGCCCATCGAATGCAAGTCTGTGGTCAAGTCTACAGCAGCAGGGAAGATGCCCTTCAACTCCTTGCCCTCACTCTCTCCGTAGAGTTGCTTCCACCATTCGTTCATGAAGTGGAGTTTGGGATGGAAGTTGGCAAGAATCTCTATCTTCTTGCCCTCCTGATAGAGTACATTACGGACTGCAGCATACTGGGCACAGGGGTTCTCTGCAAAGGGAACATTTCCACAGGTGGCTGCCTCCATATCGGCAGCACCCTTGACGAGGGCCTTGATGTCGAATCCTGCAATCGCGATGGGGAGCAGACCAACTGGGGTCAATACGCTGAAGCGTCCACCTACGTTGTCAGGGATGATGAAGCTGGTGTAGCCTTCTTTGTCAGCCGTTGTGCGTGCAGCACCCTTCTTGGCATCCGTGACGGCCACGATGACTTTGCGTGCAGTCTCCTTGCCGCGCTGTTGCTCGCATTGTTTCTTCAGCAGGCGGAAGGCTAGAGCTGTCTCTGTGGTGGTGCCACTTTTGCTGATGTTGATGAGGCCAAACTTTTTGTCCTTCAGATAGGTGGTCAGTTCGTAAAGATAATCCTCGCTGATATTGTTGCCTGCAAACAGAATGTTGGGGTTCTCGCCCTTGTTTGTGAGCCACTGGAAACTGTTGCCGAGTGCCTCGATGACAGCACGTGCGCCCAGATAGGAACCGCCGATGCCTGCTACTACTACAGTATCGCAGTTGGCACGCATTACGTCAGCGCAAGCCTGGACTTCATTCAGGAACTCAGGAGTGATGCTGCTGGGCAGGTGGAGCCAGCCTAAGAAATCATTACCTGCACACGTGCCGGCCTCGAGTGCCTTCTGTGCCTCCTCTGCCTTCGGAGCGAAAGCTTCGATCTGCTCCGCACTCAGCAGAGCTTTGGAATAATCAAGTTTTAACATCTTATTTATTTGCTATTTAACGATTTACTGTTTATTTGCTATTGTGTTATTTGGTAATTTCGCTATATAAAGCACGGTAGCAAACTGTTGATTCTATATTTTTAAGCTTCATTAGTGAGACTTCTAATTCGGTTGCAAATTTACGACAAAAAAATGAAATCACAAAGAAAGGCGTAGGTAATTGCAAAACGACACGTAGGTAAAATGCAAACGACACGTGCCACGTTGGACAGTTTAACGTGTTACCGATGGACAGTTTATCGTGCTTAATTGTGACAATTAACGTGCCTCGAGTGATGTTTTCGCGTGTTGAAGACCATGTTTGTGCAAAAAACCTTCCGAAAGAGGCCTTGGAGAAGAAGAAATGAGATAAGTGAAGAACGGCCGTTTCAGCGTTTCAACGTTTCAGTAAAAAAAAAGATACCATCCACATCGAGAATCTCTCTTATAACACTTATAACTTATTAATAATTAATTAATTATAATATAATATATATAAGAGAGAGAGGTGGATACCCCTTTGAAAATAGCTGAAACGCTGAAACGCTGAAACGCTCAACAGCAACAACAAACTATTTAACTTTCTAAAAAGCAAAGAGTTACAGCATCCCCGACTATGCCTTCCGTCTCAAGGGAGGTGCAAATTTCTGCAAAATTACCCTCTAAAAAGCCTCAAAAAACATGCTTGAGACGCCTGTTTTGGGTGGATTTTCATGCTTTTTCTGTTCGCATAGAAGATTTCATGTTCTCGTAAAATGACAACAAAACCATGATTTTGCAGTCACAAAGGGGCATTTGAGACCCTTGAGGTGCAGTTTTTGTGCAAACAGTTTGACTTTTTGAGGCTATTGTGAGACCAATTGAAACCGGTTTTTGTGATTTACTCCCCGAAGATTTCAGCCAGCTTCGCCTGCAGTTGCTGCCGTTCGTCATCGACATATCCATGCTTTTCGTAAGGGGAGAAGATGACTTGACCATCGGGGGCGAGCAGGACAAACGTCGGGAAACCGCTTATCGAATACAAGTCAGATGCAGAGGTCTGACCTTCTTGCGAGGCGGTCGTCTCGCGCATCATGGGCCAGGGACATGCGTGCTGCCCGAGTGCATAGTGCCAGGCATCGGGGTTCCTGTCATGTGAGATGCCGATGATGAGCAGGCCTCGGTCGTGATACTTCTCGTGCAATTCCATCAACATGGGGAAAGAGCTAATGCAACTGCCGCACCACGATGCCCAGAAGTCGAGCAGAACATACTGCCCCTTGCCTGCATATTCGGAGAAGTGATGCACGGTGCTGTCGGGCAACTCGGCCTCAAAATCAATGAACGGCTTGCCTATGACTGTTAGTTCAGGCTTGGGCTTAAAGTTGAATTTCTGGTTTACCTTGTCCCATGCCAATATTGAAATAAACGCAAGCACAAGAATGAGCAAGGTGTAGAGAATGACCTTCACAACCTTCTTAATAACCCGTTTCATCTATTTACCTAATTAATAATATATTCCCCCTAGAGCAAAAGGGGGTGAGGCCTGAGGGGGTCTTCTTATCTGAACGCTTCGCTCAGGAGCTTTATCTCGATGGTGGGGCTGATGCGTTCGTAAAGGATGTTGTAGACGGCATCGAGGATAGGCATGTTGACGTGCAGGTGCTCGTTGATTTCCTTCATGCATTTTGTTCCAAAGTATCCTTCCGCTATCATCTCCATTTCCATCTGTGCCGATTTCACACTATAGCCCTGGCCTATCATCGTGCCGAAGACGCGGTTGCGGCTGAAGTTGGAATATCCTGTCACCAGTAGGTCGCCCATGTAGACGGAGTCGATGATATTGCGCTCTATTGGATGCACAGTCCTCAGGAAGCGGTTCATCTCTTGTGTCGCATTGGACATCAGTACAGCCTGAAAGTTGTCGCCATATTTCAGACCGTGACAGATACCACCCGCCAAAGCGTACACGTTTTTCAGCACACTAGCGTACTCGATGCCCACAATGTCTTGGCTTGTCTTTGTCTTCACGTAGTCGCTCTCCATCATGTGGGCAAATTCGCGGGCATTCCCATCGTCAGAACAACCTATGGTAAGATATGTCAGACGGTTCATGGCCACTTCCTCAGCATGGCTTGGCCCCCCAATCACAGCCAGTTTATCGTCTGGCACGTTGTAGAACTGGTGAAAGTATTCGCTCATGATCAGGTTCTCGTCTGGCACGATACCTTTGATGGCTGTCACCACGAACTTATCCCTCAGTCTTACTGTCAGTTTCTTCAGATGGCTCTTCAAGTATGGCGAGGGAGTCACAAAGATGATGGTGTCTGCTGCCTCCACAGTCTCGTTGATGTCGCTACTGAAAAGAATGCGGTTCACATCGAATTGCACACTCGTCAGATAGGCGGGATTGTGTCCCAGTCGTTTGAAGTCCTCTATGCGGTCATCACGTCGCAGATACCATCTTATCCCGTCGTTCTTCTCCAGCAGCATCTTGGCAATCGCTGTTGCCCAGCTGCCTCCGCCCAATACGGCAATCCGTCCTATACCCACAGCGCAATTTGCTCTTGGCTGGGTTTCTCTACTTCCAGTTTGTATTTCTTGATGATTTCGATGATTTGTTGCTGTATCTTGGCAGGCTTTTCGCCTTCAAGGGTGCTGACCAGATTGTAGCCAGCCTTGCGCAGGATGGGTATGATGTCGCTTGGGATACCTTTTTCCAGATAGAGTTCATCCTTGTCGCGAGGAGCCTTCACTTCTGGCTTCATTTGTGGGAAGAGCATGATCTCGCCAATAGCAAACTTGCCAGTCATGAGCATCGCCAGTCGATCGATACCGATGCCGATGCCGCTTGTGGGAGGCATACCATATTGCAAGGCGCGAAGGAAATCATGGTCGATGATCATCGCCTCGTCGTCACCCTTGGCAGCCAAACGCATCTGCTCCACAAACCTCTCTTCCTGATCGATGGGGTCATTCAACTCGCTGTAGGCATTGGCCAGTTCCTTGCCGTTCACCATCAGCTCAAACCGCTCTGTGAGACCAGGCTTGCTGCGATGCATTTTCGTCAGAGGCGACATCTCTACAGGATAGTCCGTGATGAACGTGGGCTGGATGAAGTTTCCTTCGCAGAATTCGCCAAAGAGCTCGTCGATAAGTTTGCCCTTGCCCATCGTGTCGTCCACCTCCATTCCTTTCTCCTTGCAGAAAGCGCGGATTTCTTCCTCGCTCTTGCCGTTGCAGTCAAAGCCTGTCTTTTCCTCAATGGCTTCCAGAATGGGAAGGCGTCGATAGGGAGCCTTGAAGCTGATGATGTTGCCGTCGATTTCCACTTCAGTCTTGCCGTTGAATGCTGTACAGATCTCCTCGAGCATCTTTTCTGTGAAGGACATCATCCAATTGTAGTCTTTGTATGAAACGTACAGCTCCAGGCAGGTAAACTCTGGATTGTGGGTACGATCCATTCCTTCGTTGCGGAAGTTCTTGCCAATTTCGTAGACTCCCTCGAATCCGCCCACGATGAGACGCTTTAGATAGAGCTCTGTTGCGATACGCATGTACATGTCGATATTCAATGCGTTGAAGTGGGTGATGAATGGACGTGCGCTTGCTCCGCCAGCAATACTCTGCAAGGTAGGAGTCTCCACCTCCGTATAACCAGCTTCATCCAGAATGCGACGCATGGTGCGCACGATGGTGGCACGTTTTTCGAACGTCTCCTTCACGCCTGCGTTGACCACAAGGTCCACGTAGCGTTGGCGGTAGCGAAGTTCAGGGTCATCAAAGGAATCGTAAACTTTGCCATCAGCATCTGTCTTGACGATGGGCAGAGGTTTCAGGCTCTTGCTCAGTACGGTCATTTCTTGGGCATGAACGCTTATCTCGCCTGTCTGCGTGCGAAACACGTAACCCTTGATGCCAATGAAATCACCCAGGTCGAGCAACTTCTTGAAGACGGTGTTGTAAAGTGTTGTGTCCTCTCCGTTGGCCAGCGCGTCGCGAGTGATGTAGACTTGGATGCGTCCCTTGCTGTCTTGCAGTTCTGCGAAGGCAGCCTTGCCCATGATGCGCTTCGACATGATGCGTCCAGCGATGCACACGTTGCGGCTGTTCTCTGGAGTCGCAGGAGTCGGCACTTCCTCGCCTTCCTCGTTCTTCATCTTAGGCAAGTCTACGAAGCTCTCCTTAATCTCTGTGCTGAAAGCATTGGTTTGATATTCTGCGGCAGGGTAGGGGTCTATGCCCAGGTCACGCATTTGTTGCAGATTGTTGCGGCGAACAATCTCTTGCTCACTCAGTTCCAGTATGTTCATCTCTTGTTTTTTAAATAATGTTTGATTTTGCGCGCAAAGGTACAAAAAAAACTCCACATCTGCCCACTAACGCGCACTAAGATGTGTGAAAACACTATCATTTCCTTGTCTCTTCGGCAGAATGTTTGTACTTTTGTACAATGTTGCCATCTGAATCTTTCATCGAAGACCCTACCTTGGGACGTATCTTGGTTCGCAGGAATGTGCGGGCTCGCCGTCTCATTTTCCGCACAGATGACGAAGGAATGCTTCTTGTCACAGCCCCTCTGCATGCGTCTGAGAAGACCATTCGCGAGGGAATCCAAGCTCTCCTTCCTCGCCTCGAGAAGATGCAGAAGCGGGCAGAAGACAAGCAGGCTGTCCGCCAGATTACTCCCTCTTTTCGCATCGATGCTCAGGACTTTTCTTTCTGGTCAGAGGAAGCGCGAGTCAGCCGCATGACTGTTCGTCAACGCCAGGGAGCCCTTGTCTGCTATTATCCCGCTGGACAGGAGTTCCAGCATCCTCAGATTCAACGATGGCTCATCAGCATGATAGAGCAGAGCCTTCGCCTTCATGCCCAAGTCCTCTTTCCTGCACGTCTCGAGGCAATGGCTCAGGCGCGAGGTCTCCGTTTTTCCAACCTTTCCATCCATAAGACGCATGGTCGATGGGGCAGCTGCAGCACGGCGGGCAGGATCAATCTCAGTCTCTATCTCATGCTCCTTCCCCGTCACTTGCAGGAGTACGTCATGCAGCACGAACTGACGCATCTCGTCGAGATGAATCATGGGACACGTTTCTGGCAGCTTCTCGACCAGTCGGTTCAGGGGCACAGCGAGGAGTATCGCAGGGAGTTGAAGAGATACGATACGAGTGTCTTCACGTTGAAGCAGGGCGAGTGATGCTTTTCCCTATTTCGCAGAAAGGTCCACCCAGATGGGCAGATGGTCTGAGTAGCCACCCTGATAGATGGGACCTCGATAGGTTCGCCAAGGAGCGCCCTCCTCGTCGAGCAGAAAGTTGAATCGAGCCACCTGCACCTTTCCTTCCACGCAAGGCATCAGCTCCTTGCTCACCAGCACATGATCCAGGAAACCCCATTGCTTCTGGAAGACGTATGTGCCGCGATTCTTCCTCAGTTCCCTTCTGCTCAGGGGCATCAGCGAGACGAGTGGAGCATCCTTCCCCATGATTTCGCTGAAGATGATGTCGCCAGGTTCCGCATTGAAGTCTCCCATTACCAGTATCTTCTCTCCCCTGAATCTTTCCACAGCCGCTCGAAGTGTCTGGGCAGCCAGCGAACGGTTCCTGTTGCCCTCTCGACCGCTTCCTGCCTTGCTTGGGAAATGTACGGCAAAGACATGCATCAGGTCGCCTGAGGGGAGCCTTCCCCATGCGTGCAGGATGTCGCGAGTGGGGCGCAATCCCTCTTCTGCAGAAGGCACTCTCAGCCCCTCGTAGCCCTCCAGGAAGAACTGCTTGGGCTGATAGAGCAGTCCCACGTCTACGCCTCTTACGTCTGGTCCATTCGTGATGATGAACTCGTAGCCTGCCGTCCTGAGTGGACTCCGCCTGACCAAATCGAAGAGGCAGGAGTCATTCTCCACCTCGCCAATTCCTATCAGCGCAGGCCATCCCTTCTCGTCTGCCACAGTTGCAACCACGCGGGCGATGTTGTCCATCTTGTGCCAGTATCGTCCCAGGGTCCAATGGTGATTCCCTTCTGGCAGGAACTCTTCATCGTTGCGCAGAGGATCGTCCTTGCAGTCGAAGAGATTCTCCACGTTCCACCACATGATCCTTTGCCCGTCAGTTATCGCGCAGCAAAGCAGGGTCAGGCCAATCAGCAATGCACGTTTCATCATCAGCGTCGCTTTCTTCCTTCTTTTTTGAGTTCGTGAGTTCTGCATGACACATCGTCAAGGCAAAGGTAAGCATAAAATGCGAGATAAGAAACTTCTTGTCAGGAAAAATGTCAGAAATCCTTACAAAACCAGCTCTCTTTGGATGCCCCTTAAGGCGCGACACGTTGAAACGGCAAAGACAACGTGTTGAGTTGGAGGTTTCAACGTGTTGACTTTGCTGATTCAACACGTTGTGTTTCCCGTTTCAACACGTTCTTCCTTTCGTGCGGATGGGTTGCTTGTTTCTGTCTGTACTGTAAATCGTTGATTTTCAACGGATTGGTAGAGGCTTCCTTTCGTGTGGAGAACCTTGTTCGAGACACAATCAAGTCTTGGTTGAGAGAAGAAGCTGGCCTTGTCGGAAATCTTGACAAAACAGAGGCTCAGTTGTTGCCTTCTATCGCTTGTCACCTTCGTGCCTGTGTCAGAACCAGTCGACTCCTGGACTTGCTTTGGATGAGTCCATGCGAGGAAAATAAACTGGATGTTGCTGCGACATTACGAATGCAGGATTTGCTCGTTTCGTTTTTTATCCTTATCTTTGTCATGCAAACTCGTAAGAAACGTATCATGAAACGTCTTTTCATCGCTTTTGGCCTCTTGTATAGTGTGGCTCTGTGGGCAGGAGCCTCTCGTCCTGTTCGAGTCAGTTGCATAGGCAACAGCATCACTTACGGCTCAGGCCTTCAGAATCCTGCTGAGGATTCATATCCTGTCCAGTTGCAGAGGTTGTTGGGACCAGCATATGAGGTGGGGCAATTTGGTAAGCCTGGTGCCACGCTGCTGCGCCGTGCCTTCCGTCCTTATTTCGACCAAGTGGAGTTCCGCCAAGCGATGGACTTTCATGGCGATATCGCTGTCATCCATCTGGGCATCAACGATACGGACCCTCGTGCCTGGTCCAATTACAGGGACGAGTTCATCCCTGACTATTGTGCTCTCATCGATTCTGTTCGAAAGTCGAACCCCAAATGTCGCGTGATAATGGCGCGGCTCACTCCACTCTCTGACCGCCATCATCGATTCTTAAGCGGTACGCGCGATTGGCACAGGGAAATCCAGCAGGCTATCGAACTGGTGGCTCAACGCAAGGGTTGCGAGCTCATGTCCTTCTACGAGCCTCTGCATCATCGACCTGAACTGTTCCCTGACGGAATTCATCCCAATCGCGAGGGCTACGGGTTGATGGCTCGACTGGTTTATAGTGCCATCACAGGTGACTATGGGGGGCTGCAGCTTCCTTATTACTATGGCAGCGGTATGGTGTTGCCTCACCATCGTCTGTTCCTGCTGGAGGGACTTGCCAATCAAGGTGATGAGGTGACGGTCCGCATCAATGGACAACGGCATCATGCGAAGGCAGGGAAGGACGGAAAATGGGCAGTCACTATCCAGCCTTTGCCTACAGGAGGTCCCTATACCCTGACGGTAAGCACGAAGGGACAGAAGAGAGTGATCGAGGACATTCTGGCTGGCGAGCTGTGGCTCTGCTCAGGTCAGTCGAATATGGAGTTTCAGTTGCAGCAATGTTTGACTGGAAACGAAGATATTCCCCAGTCCCTCAACCCCAATCTGCGGCTGCTCAATCTGGAAGCGCGCTGGCGAACGAACGATGTGGAATGGTCAGCCTCAGCGCTGGATAGCATCAACCGTTTGCTCTATTTCACAGACCCCGTCTGGCGCGTCTGCTCACCAGAAAGCTCCCCTCGTTTCAGCGCTATCGGCTACTACTTTGCCCGCGAGCTGCAGGACAGCCTCCATTGTCCCATTGGAATCATCAACAACGCTGTGGGCGGCAGTCCTGCTGAAGCATGGATCGATCGAACTACGCTCGAGAATCAGTTTCCTGAGATCCTGCGCGACTGGACCCACAATGACTTCATCCAGGATTGGGTGCGAGGACGAGCAGAACGCAATATGGGCAGCAGCCATCAACCTCTGCAGCGTCACCCTTATCAGCCGTGCTATCTTTACGAATCCAGTATACGATTGCTCAAGAATCTCCCCATCACAGGAGTCATCTGGTATCAGGGCGAGAGCAATGCCCACAACAAGGATGCCCACGAGCGGCTCTTCCCTCTACTCGTGGAAAGTTGGCGCAAAGCGTGGAGCGACGAAGGGTTGCCCTTTTACTACGTCCAGCTCTCCAGTTTGAACCGTCCCTCTTGGACGTGGTTCCGCGACTCACAGCGCAGGCTCCTGAATACCCTGCCAAACATGGGAATGGCTGTCAGCAGCGATTTGGGCGATTCACTCGATGTTCACCCACGCTCGAAGCAACCTGTTGGCCACCGCTTGGCTGTATGGGCGCTGCACAATGAGTATGGTTACAAAGACGTGGTTCCCTCAGGTCCCTTGTTGCGCTCTGTGGAATATGAAGGGAATACCGCTCTGGTCAGCTTCGATTATGCGGAAGGTCTCCACAGCAGCGATGGGCAGTCTCTTCGCACGTTTGAAATAGCAGAATATGAGGGCGAATACTATCCAGCTGAGGCTGAGATTGTGGGGAATCAGGTCAGGCTTACAGCAAAACAGGTGAAGCATCCTCGACTGGTGCGATATGGTTGGCAGCCCTTCACTCGTGCCAATCTGGTGAATGGAGCCAACTTGCCAGCATCCACCTTCAGGAGTGAGTAGAAACAAGAGAGGCTGCCCCATTTGGTAGCAGCCTCTCCTTTGGTTTGAAAAGTCAATGATAATCAGAGACCCAGCTTCTTCTTAGCAGCGTCAGCAGCCTTGTCGATTTCCTCTCCAGCCTTAGCCTTGCCAGCCTCTACGGCAGCATCAGCAGCATTCTCAACAGCCTCTCCGCCTGCTTCAGCAGCTGCCTCAGCAGCAGCGGGCAGGTTGGAAATAGTGCTAACGATGTTGTCAACCTTTACAGCTGCAGCATCCAACTTCTCCTTGTTGGTGTCGATAAACTCCTTGATGGCAGCACCCACCTTTTGAGCCTCTTCAACCTTGCCTTCCTTCAGCAGAGCCTCAATCTTCTCGCCAGCCTCAGTCAGAGCAGCGCTGATGCCTTCTGCATCGCCAGCTTCCAGCTTCTCACCCAGAGCCTTGAGGGGACATTCGCCACACTCCTTTTCGCAGGGCTTGTCGCATTCTTTCTCACAACCCTCAGCACACTTGCATTCCTGGCATTCGCAGGGGTCGCATTTGCAGGTACCACCCTCCTCGCATTCGCAAGGATCGCACTTGCACTCTTCGCAAGCGCATGATTTCTCACACTCAGCTTTGTTGCTCTTGCAGTTGCAAGAAACGAAGGTAATGGCTGCTACAGCCATAGCCAATGTAAATAATTTTCTCATTGCTTTTTTAAATTAAAAAATAGTTAGTGAATATGTTGATTATAATAAGTTGTTGTCCTGTGTTTATGTACTTTTCAACCTCTCTCTATTAAAACTTATGACGGAGACCAACGAGGATGGATCCCTGTTCTCCTATCAGGCTGAGCTCGAGGAACCCACGCAGGTTGTTGCTTCCTGCCTCGATACCAAGGAGGGATGCTTGCCAGGAGAAAACGAAATCAGAATCAGATATCTTTGTGCCGTCATTGTATGTATGCTTGTCATTGAAGAAGGTCCCACCCAAGCCCAGTTTAGAGTACATTCCGAAGTGTGGGCGACGCAGCCAGTCGGCCTTTATGGCAGGCAGGAGTGTGAAATAGTTGAGACGGGAAGTGCCTTCCCTTGTTGGTGGGGTGGATAAGTCTGACATTATGTCTTTGCCTTGTGTGGCATAGATGCCGATACCGCCTACTCCCAACCATTTGTTGACATGATAGAAGTATTCAGCACCAATGGGACCTATGAACTTCTCGTGGTCGAAATATCCACGTGAACCTGTAACCATGATGGCTATTATGTCTTCGTAGAATGATATGACTTGCGAGTTGGAATAGACGCCATAGCTGATAGCTATCTCATTACGATTTTCGTAATCTGTTTGCTTGTCGTTGATTTTGGCGTTGGCAACGGAGCTGATACCAAATGATGCCACAAGCATGGTGGCAAGGAACAAAATCTTTCTCATCATTTTTTCAATCATTATAATAATTATATCGGGCGCAAAGGTATGACAAATATTTGATAAATGTGTCATCTCAGGTCTTTTTTTTTGTGTATCTTTGCAGAAGAAAAGCTCTCAAGACATGAAAAGACGTACCTTTATACAATGTCTCTCAGGCGGAATGCTGTGGTCAGCCACTTTGCCTTTGCAGTCTTCCTCCATTCGCCCATTGCGTTTTGGGTTGGTTACTGACCTTCACTATGCAGAGAAGGACGTGTCCATCAACCGCTATTATCGCCAGTCGATACGCAAGTTGCAGGATGCCGTCCGCGAATTCAACCGTCAGAAGCTGGATTTCGTTGTGGAACTGGGCGACTTCAAAGACATGGATGCCAACCACGATGCTGCAACTGCCCTGCGTTTCCTCGATGACATAGAGGCTGAGCTACAGCAGTTCAGGGGTAAGGTCTATCATGTGTTGGGCAACCACGATATGGATTGCATCTCGAAGGAAGATTTCATGAAGCACACCACGAACCCAGGGAAAGCCAATGGTCGCAGTTACTATTCCTTCACCACAAAGGGAGTGAGGTTTATTGTGCTCGATGCGAACTTCAACGAGGACAGGACACCTTATTGCAAGGGAAACTTCGAGTGGCAGAAAGCCTACATTCCGCAGGAGGAAATCGACTGGTTGCGTCGTGAGTTGCAACACGTTGACAAGCCCATCATAACACTTTGTCACCAGCTCCTTGACAGGTTCTCAAACGTGGAGAAAAGCGTCTGTGTGGGCAACGCTGATGAAGTGGTGAAGTTGCTGGAGGAGAACGGACACGTGATGGCTGTCATCCAGGGGCATCACCACACAGGTCACTACAGCCAACGCAACGGCATCCATTACTGGACGATGAAGGCGATGATAGAGAGCGAGTACCCTCAGCACAACAGCTTTGCCGTCGTCAGCATAGACCCAAAGGGTGTGATAAGCGTCGAAGGGTTTGCTGATTGCGAGAGTCGTGAAATGAGGCGTTGACAGCCGTTCTTCCCGTGAAATCCTGACGAGACATCGAAATCCACTCTTTCCCATTTGTTTGTTTCGCAGGAAAGTTATAACTTTGTGAAGAAAAAACATTGTTTTGACCTAAAACAGAACAGAAAGATGAAGAAAACGATTCTCTTCCTTCTCATAATAGGATGCTCTGCAACGATGATGGCGCAGAACGTGCAGGGATATGTGCGATGCGGCACAGCGAAGGTGGCAGGTGTGGCTATCTCTGATGGCGACACGGTGGTGGTGACTGACAGCGATGGACACTATGCCTTTGAATCCAAGAAACGCAATGGATACGTTTTCTGTTCTATACCTCGAGGATATGAGGCGACGATGGCTGACGGTTTTCGCCCCCAGTTCTGGCAAGCTTTCAGGTTTCCCACTAATACTGCTCTCTCTGAATACATCAATTTCACACTAAGAGCGGTACAGAATGATGCCTATACACTCATCATTGGAGCCGATTCCCATTTGGCCAATCGCACCAGCGACCTCAGCCAATTCAAAAATGGATACATAGAGCGCATTCGAGAGGAAAAGGAGGCAGCGCCAGGTCGAATCTATTCGATGATTTTGGGTGATTTGACATGGGATGCATACTGGTATGCACGTGACTATGGCCTGCAGGATTTCTTCAACACGTGCAAAGAATACAAATATTCTGTGCCACTCTTTCCTGTCATTGGAAATCACGATAATGATGCCGCTGTGCCAGCTGGCAAGGAGTGCGATTTTCTTGCCTCTGCCCCTTGGCGCAAGATTGTTTGCCCCAACTATTATTCTTTCAATCTTGGTCGTGTACACTACGTTGTGCTTGATGACATTTATTACAAGAACGAGGATACGGGAGAATCATACAACAAAGGTGTTGTAGGATCGCGCAATTATGACTCATACATCACACAAGACCAGATTAATTGGCTTAAGCAAGATATCGCTTTGGTAAACCCTGACGAGCCACTCGTCATTGCCCTCCACATTCCAGTTTGGCGTGTACGGCAAAACAACACATTCGAAACTTATTCCAATTTGAAAGAGAACCAATCCGAACAAATTGCAGAGATGCTGAAAGACTTCAAACAGGTACACATCATCACAGGACACACCCACTACAACGTGAACGCTCATCCCCTTAGATACCCCAATATCATGGAGCATAACATAGCAGCTATTTGTGCCACATGGTGGTGGACGGGAAAACTCACCAACCATCAAGTCTGCAAGGATGGGTCGCCAGGAGGATACTCTCTGTGGAACGTCAATGGAGACAAGTTGAAGTGGCGGTATCATTCGATAGAAAAGAACCGGAATCTGCAGATGCGTATTTATGACATGAACACAGTAAAGGAATATTTCGCAACAAATGACGTGGCCCTGAAGATGCATGCAGCTTACCCCTCGCGTACTCAATATGCAGATTTCGGTCGCAACTGCATCATGGTAAACGTTTTCGCATACGACAACGACTGGAAGGTGGAAGCTTTCGAAGGCACCCATAAACGTTCTGTCACACGTATTGTGACAGAAGATCCCTTCCACACCATCGCTTATGACATTCCACGCTTCAAGGATGTAGGTAGCTACACAGCTGATTTCTCCACAGGGAAAACCACTCATCTTTTCCGTTTTTCTACAACATCAAGCACCACACCAGTTACCGTGCGGGTTACAGATTCCTTTGGCAACGTTTACACTCAAACAATCCAACGACCTCATCCTTTCAATCTCGAAATGGAAACTCTGCAAACCAACGATGATCCCACAGGCATCACTCCAGTCTTCCTACCACAGGGGGAAGGGCAAACCTATGATATCAGCGGAAGACATATCACTTCGCAACGCAAGGGTATATTCATTAAAAATGGCCGTAAATACCTCAGCAGGTAATCATTTCTTTATAGGCGAAAGGTTCAGCAGGAGGTGTTGGCTTCTTGTGGAATGTTTCAAGAAAGATTGTAGTTCTCGTTATGTCAGAAAGACAAAAGGTTATCTTTCTGCCCGATAAGTTGTTGGGGAACATCCTTTCTTGGCTTTGAAGAACTTTGCGAAGGCTATTTGCGAGGAGAATCCCAGTTGAAAAGATACTTGCTGTATAGTGAGTGAAGTGACAGCAAGGAGTTGCTCACATTGGTGAAGCAGGTAATCATCGATAATCTGTTTAGGAGAGCGTCCGCATACGTCACTTGTTATCTGCGAGAGATAACGTGTGGAGATAGATAGCCGGGTGGCGTAAAAAGTGACATCGTGTGCAGAAGCGTAGTGTTGCGAAAGGAGCGACAAGAATTGATTGTAGAGAATGTGTGGCTGCAAGGAAGTTGATTGTGAAGAAGCGTAAACCACTTGGCTATGCATGTAATTGTGGGCATTAGAGATGGCGATAGGTACCTCGTCAGCCTGTGCCAGACGTGCCGCAATGGCTGTTGAGAGTGCTCCTCCTATCCCATGACGTTGCCATCCCTCTATGTTGACGGATGAGAAAAATTGCTGACACCCTGGGCCTGAGAGAAGTGCACGGATATGTCCCTGAGCGAAGGTTCCTCCGCGGAGGAGCACCCATTGGGGACCCATCTCTCGAAGAAGTGTAGTGGCTGCCCTCATGTCGTCATCTGTACAGATGCGGCGCCCCAGCATAATTTCAGCATCTGTGCATTTGATGACGAGTACTTTGCATACGGGTAGCAGGTGGTTAATGTAGGCCTGAATGGAATCGTTGGACATGAGGGTTCCCCCGTGTGAATCCAAAATGACAGGCGAGCAAACGACATTGCTACATCCAACTATCTCTTTGCTGATAGCATTGATTGTTTCTGCGTCATCCATCATTCCCACTTTGACGGCTTGTGGTCGCAACTCCTCATAAACAGTTCTAACCTGGCCTAGAACGAGAGAGGGAGGTAGCTGATGAATACAGCTGATACCCTTAGAGTTCTGTATTGTTACGGCTGTGATTGCCGTGACGGCATAGCATCCTAAATCCTTAATGGTTCGGATATCGGCTTGTATGCCAGCGTGTCCCATGCTGTCTGAACCGTTTATGCAAAGTATTGAATTCATGTCTGACACATTTTCTTGTTTGCAAAGGTAAGGCAAATGGATGATTTATCCAAATGGGTATTCCGATTTTTACAACATTACTTCTTTGTAAGGAAAGCTTTGCCATAACGGAAGACAGTTGTTTCATGTACTCTTTCTTTCCCATACTTTTGCAGAAAAATAGCTAACGTAAAAGAATTGAGAAAATGGAAGACAGAACACAGTTGAACCGCAATTTAGCTCAGATGCTGAAAGGCGGTGTGATTATGGACGTGACGACTCCTGAGCAGGCTCGCATAGCTGAAAAAGCTGGAGCGTGTGCAGTAATGGCATTAGAGCGGATTCCTGCTGATATACGTGCTGCTGGGGGTGTAAGTCGCATGAGTGACCCAAAGATGATTCGAGGCATTCAGGAGGCCGTGACGATTCCTGTGATGGCCAAGTGTCGCATTGGTCACTTTGCTGAGGCACAGATATTGGAAGCAATAGAGATTGATTACATCGATGAGAGCGAGGTGTTGTCACCTGCTGATGACCTTTATCATATTGATAAGCGAAGGTTTAGGGTGCCTTTTGTCTGTGGAGCAAAGAATCTTGGCGAAGCGTTGCGCCGCATCAACGAAGGAGCCACCATGATTCGTACAAAAGGAGAGCCAGGCACAGGTGACATTATCCAAGCAGTCAGACACATGCGGATGATGCAAAGTGAGATTCGACGTTTGACAAGCATGAATGAAGACGAGCTGTATGAGGCAGCAAAAGAGCTTCGTGTTCCATATAATCTTGTGCTGTTTGTCCATGAGAACGGCAAGTTGCCTGTAGTGAATTTTGCTGCGGGTGGTATAGCAACCCCAGCCGATGCTGCCTTGATGATGCAACTGGGGGCAGAGGGAGTCTTTGTGGGAAGTGGCATTTTCAAGAGCGGCAACCCTGCAAAGCGTGCCCAGGCGATAGTGAAAGCCGTTACCAATTATAACAATCCGAAAATGTTGGCAGAACTTAGCGAAGACTTGGGCGAAGCGATGGTTGGCATCAACGAACAGGAGATAGAATTGATAATGTCGGAACGTGGGCAATGAAAATAGCAATATTGGCTTTGCAAGGGGCGTTTGAGGAACACCGCCAGATGCTTTTGCAGTTAGGGATTGAAAGCGTTTTTATCCGCAATCTGACTGATTGGCAGGAGTATCTTGCTCATGTCCGTAAGAGTAGGGAAGGAGAAGGAGGGCTCATTCTTCCAGGAGGAGAGAGTACAACGATGATGAGAGTGATGAGCGATGAAGGCCTTGTGGCTCCCATCCGCAAGGCTATACTGGAAGGTCTCCCTGTATTGGGAACATGTGCTGGCATGATTCTGCTCGATGACCAACATTTGGGTTGCATGGATATTACGGTTCGAAGAAACGCTTATGGCCGCCAGTTGGGAAGCTTTCAGACAGAACACGAGGTGAAGGGGATTGGTATCGTTCCGATGGTTTTCATACGTGCTCCGTATATAGAACGCATTGGAAAAGGAGTGGAGACACTTTCAACTTTGGACGGGCATGTGATTGCGGCCAGGCAAGGAAGGATATTTGTATGCTCTTTTCATCCAGAACTGACAGGCGACACACGCGTTCATCAGCATTGGCTTTCCGGTCTTTCTTGAGGCAAATTCACTCGTGCCTTTCAAGTGGAAACTGATGCTGCAGATAATGCCTGAAAATGTCCACCAGTCATCCACCAGTTCTTCGTGAGGATTCAACGTGTTGAAATGAGGAAATCAACGTGTCGAGATTCACAAATCAACACGTTGTGTTTCATGCTTGAACACGTTGCTTCGAAAGCAGGAAAAAAATAATGTCTCAGAAAGCAGGAAAAATGGTTCTTTGATTGGGTGGATGAAGCGAAATCGATGACGTTGATATGGGCGAGTAGTTAGCTGTGCAAAATGATGGCTGAAAGATACGATAACCACACAGAATTCAGAAAAACAGGTTTTCCTCGTTTAACATTTTTTTAAACTAAGCGCTTTCTCTTCTCATAGAAACAATGTAATTTTGCGTCCAAAATCGAGAAAGCAGAAGAACATGAGACCAAAAACATTGATTATGACGGGCATTCTGCTGGGGGTAATGACTTCCTGTGGAGGCTCTAAGGAGAGTCAGGAGAAGCCAATCTCAACCGTTAAAGTGGAGCGTGTGGAGGCTGGCGAGCAAAATAACAAACTGCAGTACCCAGGCAAAGTAGTGCCCAGCACAGACGCGAACCTCTCTTTCAAGGTTGCAGGTACCCTGAAGCGTGTATTTGTAGATGTAGGTGACCATGTGAAGGCAGGTCAACTCTTGGCCGTGATGGACGATTCGGATTACAAGGTGCAATTGGATGCCACAAAGGCAGAGTATGCTCAGATCAAGGCCGATGCAGAGCGCGTGATAGCTCTTTATGGCGAGGGCGGAACGACTGCCAGCAATTACGACAAGGCACGCTACGGGTTGGAGCAGATAGAGGCTAAGCTGAAGAACCACACCAATCAGTTGGCTTACACCCGCCTTTACGCTCCTTTCAGCGGATACGTTCAAGACAAGTTTTTCGATTCAAGTGAGACGGTGGCAGCCGGAATGCCTGTGCTTTCGCTTCTTGGAACGGGGGCGCTGGAGGTAGAAATAAATCTTCCTGCTACCTCGTATGTTCATCGTGCTGATTTCTGTGATTTCAATTGTACGTTGGATGTAATCCCTGGGCAGACGTTGCCCTTGCGACAGGTAAGCATCCTGCCTCAAGCCAATTCCAATCAACTCTATACGATGCGCCTTCGCTTTACTCAGACGGATTCGCGCATCGCTCCAGGTATGGCAACATGGGTAACCATCACCACCTGCGACAGCACAAGGACCGTGGTGGATGTTCCTACCACAGCTCTGCTTCAGGAAGGTGGCCACAGCTATGTCTACCTTTATGACGAGGGAAAGGAAAGCGTAAAGAAAATAGAAGTGAGCATTGAGAAGCTTCGCACCAACGGGATGGCGACTATCGAAGGAGACGTGAAGGCTGGCGACCAAGTGGTGACGAGTGGCGTGCATCACATTTCCGATGGAGAAAAGGTACGCTTGTTGGTTCCTGTTTCGAAAACCAATGTGGGAGGGCTGTTGTAATGGATCTTGGTAAATGGGCTTTTAACAATCGTCTGCTTGTCTACTTCCTGGTAGGTGTTCTTCTGGTGGGGGGCATCTACTCATGTTATGAGATGAGCAAACTGGAAGACCCTGAGGTAAAGGTGAAAATGGCGATGGTAATCACCACCTATCCTGGTGCCTCAGCTCATCAGGTGGAGATGGAGGTTACGGATGTGCTGGAAAAGAAAATCCGCACGATGGGCGAAGTGGACAACGTGGAGAGCTACAGCTACAACGATGTCTCCATCATTCAGGTGGAGTTGTTAAGCACCATCAGCAACGACGAGGTGGAGCAATGCTGGGATCGCCTTCGCCGCAAGGTGTATGACGCGTCCTCTGTGCTCCCCAGTGGCGCTGGCACGCCTATCACAAAGGAGGATTTTAGTGCTGTCTATGGTATGTTCTATGCTTTGACAGGAGATGGTCTCAACGAACGTGAGCTGTCGCAATATGCTGAGTTGGTAAAGCGGGAGATATCGAATATAGAAGGAGTTGACCGTGTTGAGGTATATGGCGAGCAGAAAGATTGCATCGAGATACGTTTGATGCAGGATAAGATGTCAAGTCTGGGCATCATGCCTGCGGAAGTGCTGTCCACTCTTAACGGACAGAACAAAACGTCGTATGCAGGCTATTATGACAATGGTGACCAGCGTGTCCGCATATCCATTTCTGATAAGTTCCAGACAGTGGCGGACATAAGCCGCATGATTATCCAAGGGCACGAAAGCGACCAGCTTAGGTTGAGTGACATTGCTCTGGTGGAGAAATCGCTGGAGAAGCCTGTGCGCAATGCGTTGACTTATGATGGACAACAGGCTTTGGGTATCCTGGTTGCTGCTTCCAGTTCGAGTGATATCGTGAAGGTGGGCAAGCAGGTTCAGAAAAAGTTTGAAGAGCTTCACGAAACGCGATTCCCCACTGGAGTGGAGTGTCACAAGGTCTTCTACCAACCAGATCGCGTTACTGACTCGTTGAGTACTTTCGTTGTCAATCTGATGGAATCGGTCCTCATTGTTATTGCCCTGCTGATGGTCTTTATGGGTTTCAAGAGCGGACTCATCATTGGTGTATCGCTGGCCATTATCGTTATAGGCTCATTCCTCATCTTGGGCTATTTCGATGGCACCATGCAGCGCGTCTCGCTTGGTTCGTTCATCCTGGCAATGGGAATGCTGGTGGACAACGCAATCGTCATCATCGATGGAATCCTGGTAGACTTGAAGGCTGGCAAACCGAGATTAGAGGCGCTTACCAGTATCGGAAAGCGTACCGCCTTGCCTCTGCTGGGAGCTACAATGATTGCCATCCTCTCTTTTCTGCCCATATTCATGAGTCCAGATACGGCAGGCATTTATGTGCGCGACCTTTTCATCGTCTTGGCTGTTTCCTTGCTGTTGAGCTGGGTGCTGGCTTTGTGTCATGTCCCTTTGATGGCGAATCGTATGCTGCACCCAGAAGAAGACAAGAATGCGAATGGTGAGACGGAATATTCCAATCGTTACCAGCGTATGCTTCGTAGTGTTCTTGTCTTTGGCTTGGGGCATCGCGTGTCGGTCTCTCTGCTGATGGTGGGTTTTCTTCTACTCAGCTTGTTTGGCTATCGACACATGCATCAGGGTTTCTTCCCTGATCTCTCTTACAATCAATGTTACATGGAGTTTAAACTCCCTGAGGGAACCAACAGTACTCGCGTGCGTCGTGATTTAGACAGCATTCAGGCTTACCTCCGTACGCGACCAGAGATCGTGCATATCACAGCTAGTTTAGGTGGTGCTCCTGGGCGATATAATCTGGTACGTACCATCCCTATGCCTTCACTTTCGTATGGTGAGTTGATTATAGACTTTGATTCTCCTCGGTCGCTCAATAAGAATATAGAAGAGATTCAAACGTATCTGACAGCTCATTATCCTGATGCTTACGTCAAAGTGAAAAAGTACAACTTGATGTTCAAGAAGTATCCCATCGAGCTACAGTTCCAAGGTCCTGACCCTGCTGTACTTCACGCTTTGGCCGATAGTGCTCGAATTATCATGCAGAAGAGCGAGAAGGTTTGTCTCATCACAACGGATTGGGAGCCTCAGATTCCATTTATCAGTATCGATTACGACCAAAGCTCAGCTCGAAGTGTAGGCATGAGCCGTAGCGACTTAAGCATGTCTCTTCTGACGGCAGGAGGTGGTATCCCCATCGGAAGTTTCTATGAGGGCATCTATCCCAACAATATCTACGTGAAATGTGTAAACGAGGATGGACAGCCTATCGAGGATTTGGCAGACATGCAAGTATTCTCTTTGGCACCTTCTGTGGCAGGATTGCTCACTAAGGAGAACTTGATTCGTTTGCGTTCAGGCTCAATCAAGAAAGAGGACATCATTGAAGCAATCATAGGCTCCAAGCCTTTGCGTCAGGTGAGCCGACACATCAAAGTAGACTGGGAGGACCCTGTGGTACCACGTTATAATGGTCAGCGCATGCAGCGTGTACAATGTACTCCTAATGCTGGTTTGGAAACAGAGAAAGCCCGTTCTGCATTGGAGGAAGAGGTAAGAAAGATGCAACTCCCTGCAGGCTACACGTATCGCTGGATGGGAGAGAAGGCTGCCAGCGACCGTTCGATGAAGTATCTGTTTGCCAATTTCCCTTTGGCTATCATCCTCATAATCGGTATCCTCATCATGCTATTCAAGGACTTCCGAAAGCCTGCCATCATCTTCTGTTGCATTCCTTTGGTTTTCGTGGGGGTTGTCATCACAATGCTTCTCACAGGTATGACGTTCACCTTTGTTGCCATTGTGGGTGCCTTGGGACTGATAGGCATGATTGTGAAGAATGGCATCGTGTTGATGGATGAGATCACTCTGAAACTGTCTACAGGCATGGAACCTGTAGAAGCGCTTATTGCCAGTAGCCAAAGTCGTTTGCGACCTGTCATGATGGCCTCTATGACTACGGTCCTAGGCATGATTCCCTTGTTGGGTGATGCCATGTTTGGTTCGATGGCAGCCACCATCATGGGAGGCTTGTTCTTCGGAACCTTCATTACCCTATTGTTCATTCCCATCCTGTATGCTCTTTTCTTTGGTATCCGGATAGACAAGAATAAGGAGGTTAAGTTATGATAAAACAAGATAAGAATCATCGTCACACGTCTCTCCTCAAATCGTTACTCCTCGTTTGTGGGTTCTCGATGTCTTCCTCTCTGATGGCTGAGACGATCAGCATAGAGCTGTGCCGTGAACAGGCTCTTCAGTATAACAAGGACCGTCAGCAGGCGGCTCTCACTACCCGGCAGGCTGAATACACTCAACGTGCCACCCATGCTCTTTTCTTCCCCGACTTCTCTCTGATGGGGTTGGGCATCTATGATACAGGGAAAGGGAACCAGCTTCTTGATTTCACTCCTGTTGTGGGCCCTGCTCTCAGTGGACTTGGCACGTGGGCTGCCAGCATGGGAATGCAATTGCCAGAAATGTCGATTCCAAACTATGAGCTTGACTACAAGTTCGGATTCCTCTTCACAGGGGGTGTGCTGATGAAGCAACCTGTCTACATGGGTGGAAAAATACGTGCAGGATACAGCATGGCCAAGACAGCGGTAGCGATGGCTCGTGTGAACGAGCGACTGACCGATGCCCAAGTTATTCAGCAGGCAGATGAAGCGTATGCTCAGGTGGTGAAAGCTGAGCAGCTTGTCAAGGTGGCACAGAGCTACCAGCGACTGCTCGAAGAGTTGGACCGCAACGTGGAGAGCGCCATTCGTCACGGCCTGAAAATGCAGAACGACCGCACTAAAGTGCAGGTGAAGATTAATGAAGTGGAGCTGAATCTGCGTCGTGCCGAGAATGGAGTACGCCTTGCCAAGATGAATCTCTGCCATATCATTGGCAGGCCTCTTGACGAGAGCCTTCAAGTGGATGGCATATATCCAGAGGTGGATGATGCGCAGACTTTGCAAGGATACGATATCTCAGCTCGTCCTGAATTGGCTCTTCTTGACTATAAGACAGAGTTGGCCACCCAGGAACTAAAGGTCGTCAGAAGTGAATTGCTGCCTCAGGTGGCTCTTCTTGCCAGATACGGATACACAAAAGGACTGGAACTTAACAACCGCACTTTGCTTGATGGCTGGAACTTTGCAGGTGGAGTGACCGTAAGCATCCCTCTTTACCATTTTGGTGAACGTGCAAATAAAGTGAAGGCTGCTCAAGTCAAGCAGCAGCAGGCGCAGTTGGAACGTGAGAACAAAGCAGAATTGATGCAGTTGGAATTGGCTCAGGCAGCCAACAAACTCGATGAGGCTCGACTGGAGAAACAGCTGGCTGAGAAATCCCTCACACAATGTGAGGAGAACATGCACCTGAGCAAGCAGCAGTATGATGCTGGGTTCGAGACTCTCTCTGCCTATCTTGAATCACAGGCACAATGGCAACAAGCCAACGAGACAAACGTGGATGCAAGCTACCGACTTTATTTGGCTAGCGTCGCTTATTTGAAGGCTGCAGGTCGTCTCGTGGAATGATATGTGAAAGAACGGAGACATTAATGAGGATTCCCATAGTGTCTCCGTTCTTCTTTCTTTTTAGTGTCGAGGAATCATTCTGCAGGAGAGAAGTCTTCCTTGCCTACACCACATAGCGGGCATACAAAATCATCGGGTAGGTCCTCGAATGGAGTGCCTGGCTCGATGCCGTTCTCAGGGTCGCCCACTTCAGGGTCGTACTCCCATCCACACATGTTGCAAACGTACTTTTTCATTGTTTCTCAATCTTAGGGTTTGTATTAATCCGTCAAAGGTGACGTGTTGCATTCGTGATTTCAACGTGTTGTGTTCGAGGTTTCAACGTGTTGAGTTTGCCATTTCAACGTGTTGCGTTTCTTGCTTCAACCAGACCCCTCAGCGAAGGGTGGCTTGGCTAAGGAGATAACAGTCGAGAACCGTCATAGCAGCCATCGCTTCCACGATGGGGACGGCACGTGGCAGGACGCAAGGATCGTGGCGACCTCTGGCGCAGGTTGTTGTGGGCTGTCCGTCGTCTGTAACTGTCTGTTGTTCGCGCAGAAGGGTTGCAACCGGTTTGAAGGCTACGCGGAAAAAGATGTCCTGACCGTTGGAAATGCCTCCTTGAATGCCTCCACTATGGTTGGTGAGGGTGGTGATGCCTCCCTTCCCGTCAGGTTGGAAGATGTCGTTCTGCTCAGAGCCTCGCTGGGTGGCTCCTGTGAATCCCTCTCCATATTCGAATCCTTTGGCAGCGTTGATGCTGAGCATTGCGGCGGCGAGTGTGGCGTGAAGTTTGCCAAAAACTGGTTCACCCAAGCCTGCAGGGCAGCCTCGGATGACGGCTGCAATAATGCCTCCAACGGTATCTCCGTCTGCTTTGACGGAGGCGATGAGGTCAGCCATGCGTTCGGCTGTCTTTGGGTCAGGGCAACGTACCTCATTGGTCTCTGTGAGTGAGAGGTCGTAGTCGGTGTAAGTCCCTGTCAATGAAATGTTTCCTATCTGTTGAGTGTAGGCCTGAATCTGGATTCCCAACTGGCGCAGAACGAGTTTTGCGAAGGCTCCTCCCACTACGCGGCTGATGGTCTCACGTGCAGAGCTGCGTCCGCCTCCTCGATGGTCGCGCCAACCATATTTTTGGTTGTAGGTATAGTCAGCGTGACTTGGTCGGAAGACATGCCGCAGGTTCTCGTAATCTTGGCTTTGCTGGTTGGTGTTTCGCACGAGGAATCCGATGGGGCATCCTGTGGTTTTCCCCTCGAAAACGCCGCTTAGAATCTCTACTTCATCGTTTTCCTTGCGGGGCGTGACGAGTCGGCTCTGGCCAGGCTTGCGCCTGTCCAATTCGCTCTGAATGAATTCCATGTCGACTTTAATACCAGCAGGCATGCCATCGATTACGCCACCGATGCCAGCCCCATGGCTCTCGCCGAAGGACGTGAGACGGAATATGTTTCCAAAGGTGTTCATGAATTGCATCCTCCGCAACCTCCACAACCTGCTTCTCCGCAATTGTCTCCACATCCGCTTCCGCATCCGCCTCCGCAGCCTCCACATCCTCTTTCTCCAGAAAGCATTTGCGCCATCTGCTGGATCTCCTCGTTAGTGGCCTCGCGACTCTCTGTGACTTGCCCCACGAAGTTAAGTTCCTTGCCAGCCAAAGGGTGGTTGAGGTCTACGGTAATCTCCGTTTGGTCGATCTTGACGATAGTGCCGTTGAAGCGTTCCCCGTCAGAGTTTGTCAGGGGCACGATGGCACCCTCGAAGACATGCTTTGAATCCAGCTTGCCGTCGATTTCGAAAACCTTTCGTGGCACACGCTGAAGTCCTTCCTGAACGTAAGGGCCATAAGCCTGCTCTTGGGAGAGGGTAAAGTCGAACTTGTCACCCACCTGCAGGGAAACAATCTGAGTCTCGAAATCGTCGAGTGTGAGGCCCATCCCAGAGATGAACTGGAAAGGTTGCTCTTTGGTGGCTTCCTCGATGAGTTCCCGTTCGTTACCCTCCATGGGAGCATACAATTTATAGGTTACTGCAATGAATTTGTTGGATGTCTTGTCCATAAAATAGTTTTTTCTCGTTTGTAATGCAATAAGTTTTTGCAAAGATAAGTATTTTTTTCCATAATTTGTTTACCTTTGTGGAAAAATAGTGTAAGTATGTTGCAAGCAAGTCGACGAGAGGCAAACGAATTGTACACCCTTTTCCATCTGTTGGCAGAGGGGAAAGTATCAATGGGCGATGCTCAGGGAAATCCTGCGAGGGAGGTTCCCATAGCGTTCGTAAGGCGTCAGGAACACGATGGCCCCCGTCATTATTTAATAGGTGAGACGGAGGTGCGCATTCAGGGGGCAGAGATGGACGTGAGGTATCCTCGCGAGGACTTCGCCATCGCTGCCAAGTTCTTGTTGCAAGAGCTTCAGAAGAATGAGGAAGTTCTGCAGATAGATGATTTGGAAAGGTTTCTGGATGCCCTGAAAATCTATGACATGGAAGCTCGCACGGAGGATCGGACAGACTTGCATGTGGCTCTCTGGAACTCGAAGAATCCGCAGGTGGGATTGAGAATCCAAAGCAGGCTTTGCGGTTATCAGCCCCTGCTGGACGGTGGACGTACTGCCAACCTGAAGTGGGAACAGACGGGTATGCGCTTTTCAGCTCCAGCAGTAAAGAAAATCAACAGCACGGAGCATCCTGAGAATGTGGCTGAGGTGGCTCGTCGCATCCTTTATATTCAAAGCTTGGGAGGAATCCTGAAATACAACGATGTGGCTGACAAGATATTCCGTAGCAACCTGCTGATGCTGGACACCAATCTGCCTCGTATCTTGGGGACGATGGTGATGTCGCTCCATCTGGATGACACGTCGAGGTTGGATGAGTTGGTGAAAGTGCTGGAGGAGAAGAATCCGTTGAAACTGAAGGATGAATTAGTGCATAAGCACGGCATTTATGAATACAAAGTCCGGCAGTTCCTGCTTGCGTCAGCATGGGGGATGAGACCTGGAAAAATCTTTACGGGACGTGCTTCTTCCATTGGCGGTTACCTGATGGTGGGGCAGCAGGGAGATGTCCTTCTCTATAGTCGACAGGATGAGCAGACCTTCAGCGATTATCTCTTAACCCATACGCGACTGGAAAAGAGCCTGCCAGATGATGACAAGTATGGCTATTTGGAACGTGAGAATGGCGCGTACTATTTGAAACTGAATGTGAAACTTGGTTTTAGGAAATAAGTGGATATTCAATTCTTGCCATTATTTCTTTGGGGAGAAAATACTCAAAGACAAGAAAAATGTGTAAATTTGTGCTGATTAGAATCAAAACAACAAAATTATCTCAGATGAAGAAGATTGTATTGACGGCTTTGCTCTGCCTCTTGGTCGTGAACATCGAGGCTCGTGAAGTGTTGGTGGACATCGTGTCACAGGCCACTCCCACAGAGGATTGGAAAAAGGAAGGGGCTCTTCCTCGCAAGAAACCTTCCAAGTTGATGAAAGCAGCCTTCCAGTCCTATTTGACTGCTGCAAAAGAAGGAGGAATAGACCTGCACAGCGTGATGGTCCTCCAGCATGGTAAAGTGCTGGAAGAGAAGTGGATGGGAGAAGGTGCTCCTGACAAGCCACACGCGCTGCATAGCGTGAGCAAGACCTTTACCTCGACAGCTGTGGGACTTTGTATCAACGAGGGCTACCTTAAACTCGATGACCGTGTGGTCTCTTTCTTCCCTGATAAGGTGCCCAACAATCCTTCTGAGAATCTGCTGAAGATGACGGTTCGTGATTTGTTGACAATGAATTGCGGTCACGACGTTGAACCAAGAGGAGCCCGCAACACCCCTGGAGCCGACTGGGTGACGGAATTCTTGGCTCACCCCGTTCCTCACGTGCCAGGCACTTGGTACTGCTATAACAGCATGGGTACCTACATGTTGTCGGCCATCGTGCAAAAGGTAACGGGTTTGACCTTGTTGGAATATCTGACCCCTCGTCTCTTTGAGCCGCTTGCCATCGAAGGCGTTCATTGGGATGAGAGTCCTCAAGGTATCAATTGTGGTGGCTGGGGATTGTATTTGAAGACTGAAGACCTAGCGAAGATGGGACAGCTTCTCCTGCAAAAAGGAAAATGGAAAGGTAAACAAATTCTTCCAGAAAAATGGGTGGAGGAAGCATCGAAAAAGCAAGTAATCAGCGCTCCAGCAGGGCAGAAACAAATCGAGAGGGAAGACCCTACGAGCGATTGGCGCCAAGGATATGGATATCAGATGTGGCGTTGTCGACACAATTGTTTTCGTGCCGATGGAGCATACGGTCAGTATATCATCGTGATGCCAGATCAGGACGCAGTAGTTGTAAACACGGCTCAGGTGGGTGACATGCAGAAAGAAATCAACCTCATTTGGGATTATCTACTGCCTGTACTGAATAAAAGATAGTGTTCTGCTTTTGTCTGGATTATTCTATCTCTTACTTTTTGTTTGAAACCTTTCTGCTGTATTTTGTGAAGAATATGAAACAAAACGGGCAGAAAAGATAAATAATTGTAGCTTTTCTTTGGAAAAGTGTAGGGAAATCCATACTTTTGCAATTCAATTCATTAAGGTAAAAGATATAAACGGAAGACAGATATGAAACATCAACTGAGAAGTTCTGTGTGTACGGAGGGTCGCCGTATGGCGGGAGCCCGTGCATTGTGGGTGGCAAACGGTATGAAACGCAATCAGTTCGGTAAGCCCATCATTGCCATTGTGAACTCCTTCACTCAATTTGTTCCTGGTCACACTCATTTGCATGAGGCTGGCCAAATAGTAAAGGCAGAGATAGAGCGAATGGGTTGCTATGCAGCTGAATTCAACACGATAGCCATAGATGATGGTATCGCTATGGGGCATGACGGCATGCTCTATTCGCTCCCCAGTCGAGACATCATTGCCGACAGCGTAGAATACATGTGTAACGCTCACAAGGCAGATGCCATGATTTGTATCTCGAATTGCGACAAGATAACTCCTGGAATGCTGATGGCTGCCATGCGACTCAACATCCCTGCGGTCTTTGTAAGTGGAGGACCAATGGAAGCTGGCAAGTACAAGGGCGAGAACTTGGACTTGATTGCTGCTATGGTGAAAGGGGCTGACCCCACGGTAAGTGACGAAGAGTTAGCTGAAGTGGAGGACAGGGCTTGTCCAGGGTGTGGTTGCTGTAGCGGTATGTTTACAGCCAACAGCATGAATAATCTTACTGAAGCAATCGGTCTTTCCTTGCCTGGTAACGGAACCATTTTAGCAACCCACGTCAATCGTGTGGAGCTTATGAAGGAGGCTGCTCGCCAGATTGTTAAAAACGCATTGGCTTATTATGAGGAGGGAGATGAGAGCGTATTGCCTCGCAGTATTGCTACCCGTCAGGCGTTCCTTAACGCTATGACGCTGGATATCGCTATGGGAGCCAGTACCAATACCGTATTACATCTTCTCGCCGTAGCCCAAGAGGCAGGAGTGGATTTCACAATGGCCGATATAGATATGTTGAGCCGTAAGACTCCTTTTCTATGTAAATTGGCTCCCAATAGCCAAAAGTATTCTGTGCAAGAATGTGGACGTGCAGGAGGTATGTTGAACCTGTTGGGTGAATTGGCAAAAGGTGGACTTATTGATACCAGCGTTAAGCGTGTGAATGGTCGTACGCTGGAAGAGGACATCCAGAAATATAGTATTTTGAAGGCTGAGGTAGACCCTGAGGCCAAACGTATTTATTCAAGTGCTCCTGCAGGTGTTTTCTGCAATAAACTGGGCGTCCAGAACACAATGTATGAGACGTTGGATACGGATCGTGAGAAAGGATGTATCCGTGATATTGAGCATGCCTACACAAAGGACGGCGGTATGGCTATCCTCTTTGGCAACATTGCTCAAGATGGTTGTGTAGTAAAGACTGCTGGTGTGGACGAAAGCATCTGGAAGTTCAGTGGACCTGCTGTTGTCTTTGACTCTCAGGAAGATGCCTGCGAAGGGATTCTGGGCGGTAAGGTAAAGAAAGGTGACGTGGTAGTCATTACTCACGAAGGTCCTAAGGGTGGTCCTGGCATGCAGGAAATGCTTTATCCTACCTCGTACATCAAAAGTATGCACATGGGTAAGGAATGTGCTCTGATTACTGATGGCCGCTTCAGTGGTGGAACGAGCGGCCTGAGCATCGGTCATGTGAGTCCTGAGGCCGCAAGTGGAGGCAATATAGGAAAGATTGTAGATGGTGATATTATCGACATTGATATCCCCAACCGATCCATTAATGTCCGCCTGAGCGACGAGGAATTGGCAACACGTCCTCAGCAACCTCTCAAGCGTGATCGTGTCGTGAGCAAGGCACTGAAAGCCTATGCCCAAAGTGTGAGTAGTGCAGATAAGGGAGGAGTAAGGATTATAGAATAGTTTGCCCCCCTTCGTTCCTCTCCTCTGATTATCCTGGATGGGGGTAAAGGATTCTGTAGCGGACTGGTGAACAGGAAATAAAAGAAATCGAGAAATACAGTGAACCAAAGATAATGAATACAACCAACGATAAGAAAGCAGCAGATTCTGTCCTTTCTTCAAAAAAAGGACAAAACGAGGGTTCCGTACGCATCACGGGTGCTGAAGCATTGATGCGCTCGCTCGAGCATGAGGGAGTGGAAACTCTTTTCGGGTATCCAGGTGGTGCTATCATGCCTACCTATGACGCACTTTATGACTATAGGGATGTTTTCCATCACGTTCTGGTACGCCATGAACAGGGAGCTGTTCATGCTGCCCAAGGGTATGCAAGGGTCAGCGGAAAGGTGGGTTGTGCTATTGTGACCAGTGGTCCTGGAGCAATGAATACAATCACAGGTGTGGCTGATGCTATGATAGATTCTACTCCTATCGTAGTCATTTGTGGACAGGTAGGTGCAGCCATGTTGGGAACAGACGCTTTCCAAGAGGTTGATGTAATCGGTGTGACGCAGCCTATCACCAAATGGAGTTATCAGATTCGTCGTGCGGAGGATATCTCTTGGGCTGTGAGCAGAGCATTTTTCATTGCGCGTAGTGGCCGACCTGGTCCCGTCGTGCTGGATTTCACTAAGAATGCGCAGACGGCGTTGGTGGATTACGAACCTACGCACGTCGACTTTATCCGTAGCTACAGACCTGTGCAGATTCCTTCCGAGGAAACAATAGCAGAAGCAGCTCGCATGATAAACGCGAGTGTGAAACCCTTTGTCTTAGTAGGGCAAGGTGTGGAGTTGGGCAATGCCCGTCAGGAGCTGGTAGAGTTTCTAGAGAAGGCTCAGATGCCTGCAGGCTTTACCTTGTTGGGTCTTTCTGCCTTACCTTCCGACCATCCTCTCAATATGGGTATGCTTGGTATGCATGGCAATTTGGGACCTAACGTGATGACGAATCAGTGCGATCTGCTGATTGCTGTCGGAATGAGGTTCGATGACCGTGTTACAGGTAGTTTGGCGACTTATGCCCGTCAGGCTAAGATTATCCACTTCGACATAGATCCCAGTGAGATTGACAAAAACGTAAAAGTTGACCTGGCTGTTGTTGGAGATTGTAAGCAGACGTTGCCTCGTGTGACAGAATTGATGGACAAGGCTACCCATAAGGCTTGGATTGAAGGATTTCGACCCTATGCTGAGAAGGAAATGCAGAAAGTCATCGAGCCTGCCATTCATCCCACTGAAGGTCCTCTGCTGATGGGGGAAGTGGTGCGTGCTGTGAGCGAAGCCACTGAAAACAAGGCTATTCTGGTGACCGACGTGGGGCAGAATCAGATGTTCGGCTGTCGCTATTTCAGGTTTACCGAAGGGCGTAGTGTAGTGACTAGTGGCGGATGTGGTACGATGGGCTTTGGCTTGCCTGCTGGTATTGGAGCCACATTTGGTGCTCCTGAGCGAACAGTATGTGTTTTCTGTGGTGATGGAGGTTTGCAGATGACGATCCAGGAACTGGGTACCATCATGGAACAGAAAGCACCTGTGAAAATAATTCTTTTGAACAACAATTTCTTGGGTAATGTGAGACAGTGGCAATATATGTTTTTCAGGAAACGCTACTCTTTCACTCCCATGTTGAACCCTGACTATGAACAAATAGCCAGTGCGTATGGTATCGCGTCGCGAACGGTGACGGAACGTGTTGACCTGGACGATGCAATACGTCAGATGTTGGAGACTGATGGGCCCTTCCTGTTGCAGTGTGCTGTGAAGGAGGAGGACAACGTACTTCCCATGACACCTCCTGGTGCCAATGTGGATGAAATGTTACTGGAAGTAAAGTAAGGACATGGAAACGAACAAGAACTATGGAGCCGCTGAGTGCGGTGATTGCAACGAGTGCAATAAGTGCGACGAAAAGGCTACCCGCAATGAGATAAACAATGCTTACAGTGTGGCTGTTCCCAAAAAATCTGGTGAGGGTATGCTTCTGAGCCATGAAGGATTGACTCTTTATACCATGCTTATCTATAGTGAGAACTTTGCTGGTATATTGAATCAGATAACAGCCGTCTTTACACGTCGGCAGGTAAACATTGAAAGCTTGAATGTGTGTGCCAGCAGTACGCCAGGAGTACACAAGTACACAATTACTTGTTATTGTACTGAGGATATGGCTATCATGTTGACCAAGCAGATAGAGAAGAAAATAGATGTGCTACAGGCAAGCTATTTTGTGGATGAAGAGATCTTTATCATGGAAGCTTGTTTAATGAAGTTGAGCACTCCGAAGACGATGGAGAACCCTGAGGTGAGCCGCATCATCCGCTCGTTGGGAGCTCGTATTGTGGAGGTGAATCCCACATACAGCATTCTGGAAAAGAAAGGTGGAACAGAAGATATTCTGCGTCTCTTTAACAGTTTGAACGAATTGGGTGTTGTGCTGCAATTTGTCCGTTCTGGTCGTATAGCGGTCACCAAAAGTACTATAGAGAAATTGGATCGCTATCTGGAGCAGAGGGAGAGCGAGAAGTAAGAATTGTTCCGATGCCAAGAACGTTTTCATAGTGAAGATTAATCAAAGGAACGGGATGGATAAGGACAAAATCAGTAGTACCTTTTCGGAGAAGCCTATTGACTCCCTTAAATGTAGACGGGAAAATGATGAAATCCGATATGAAAAGATTGATAAGTATCCCGTCTATGTGGAGCCATTTCACGTAGATTTTACGGGGCGTATCTTTTTAGGTATCTTGGGCAATCATCTCCTGAATGCTGCTGGAAATCATTCGCAGAAGCGAGGGTGGGGGATGGGAGCCTTGAATGAGACGCATCACACGTGGGTGCTTTCGCGACTGAGCATCGAGATGACAGAGATGCCTCGCCAATACGAGCATGTGGAGATAAGAACGTGGGTGGAGAGCGTGATGAAGCTTTTCACTAACCGCAATTTCTCGATACTGCGGAGTGATGAAACCGTCTTGGGCTATGCACGAAGTGTGTGGGCAATGATAGACATGGCTACGCGCAAGCCTTGTGACCTGTTGAGTCTCTATGACGGGGATATTCTCAACTATGTGGTAACTCCCGAGGAGAATGTGTGTCCCATTGAAGGACATGGAAGGTTTCGTTTTCGCAACCCTGAGCTGGTGCGTATTGTCGAGACTTACTATAGTGATGTGGATATCAACGGCCATATCAACAGCATAAAGTACATTGAGCATATCCTTGACCTTTTCCCCAAGCAACGTTTTGAACAGCAAGGCATTCGGCGTTTCGAGATTGCTTATAAGAGTGAGGCTTACATGGGTGATCGTTTATACTTCTATATTCAGGCAACAGAGCCCGACAGCCAGGATTCTGTTGATATAGAGGTCCGCAAAGACGGGGTGGACGTCGTTTGTCAAGCACGCGTTACATTTCGTAGTGAATCCTGTGCGTTTGGTCTTGCAGCAGATTCGGTATGATAAAGTTTTTGCACGTTATGCTGACTGTTACTGCATATGTTTCTTTGGTCTTGGGTTGCAGCAATGTGTCTGATAGTTTCTGTATCGAGCAAGACACAGATTCGACGTTTGTCTATTGCTCTCATGGCAGGCAAGGGAGAGTTGACCTTATGAGAGATTCTCTCTATCGTATATGCCATTATGTGGCTGACTCGTTGGTAGACGTGTGGGCAATCCGTGATTCAGTTTATCAGTTCGATTGTGGTGATCTGGATAATGATTCTGTTCCTGAGATATTGGTGGGCGTGATATGTTCCACACGGTTTCGTCCAGAGTTGGACAAACGCTTGTACATCTTTAAACTATATAAAGGAGAACTGATACGGCCGCTTTGGCTAGGTTCACGGGTTGGATTACCGCTTGATGACTTTCGCGTGGAGCGTGACTCTGTGCCCCATATGGTTCATACTTGGGAATGGAAATCCGACTCAACGCAAGTCGAAGCGATATATCGTCTGCAGGGTTTTGGTCTGAAATTTGTCACTTATTTGAATTAATGATAATCAAAAATATTTTTAGAAATGAAAAGAGTGGGTTATTTTCTGGCCGTTTTGATGTTACTGACATCGTGCGGTAGGACAGGGAGCAAGAGTGGAGCCAATACCGTAAATGACGAATCGGTTGAAATTGGTCTCGAAGATGGAAACCTGGAAGAGTTCAATCCTCATTCATTCCTGTTGACAGAGAAGAAACTTCCGAATACGGTGAACCTGCAGACAGACATTTCTGATATGACGTATCAGGAACTATTGTTACTCAAGAACTATGTGTATGCCACTCATGGCTTGTGGTTTCTCGACGAAGAGCAGAATCGTTTTTTCACGAACAAATGTGATTGGTACTACGACACTTGCTATGCATATTTGGAAAAACACGACTGGAATGCTTTGACAGAATATGACAAAACGGATCTTACTAGCGATGAGAAAGCCTTTGTAGAAAAAATCAATAAGCGCATGGCTGCTATGGAACAGCGGCGTACCGTGAACCGCAATGGAGCAGAACTGCTTAATCCGGCCCTGACGGTAAACATGTTTCAGCTCGATGATTTCAATCAGGATTTTTATACAAAGCTAGCTTATTATAACTATGGTATAACTCCTACTGACAAGCAGCAGCTCTTTAATATCTACGAGATGAATGATTATCTGTGCGTGCCCAACTACATGACTACCGATGTGTATTTACAAGCATTCCACATGTATTTCAGCTTTGTCCTTAAATGCTTGGAAAGACACGAATTTACCGATCGATTGCATAAAGTATGCCAGATGATGAATCAGCGTGCACTTCAGTTCGCTTCCCAGACAGATGATTCGCAACTTAAGGATATGGCTGAGTACAATGCCGCGTTCTTTGCCATCGCAGATCGTCTGCTCGTGGGTGAAGAAATGCTGACTGTCCCAACAGGTTACCGTACACGGGTTGATGAGGAGTTGCTCAACATTAATGCGGAAAAGCCTGCTCTTTCGCCCATGATGCCTTACCGTGATGTGTTGTTTACTTACGATATGTTCCGTCCTCGTGGTCATTACACACGTAGTGAAAAGGAGCAACGCTACTTCCGTGCTATGATGTGGTTGCAAACATGTACATTCTGTCGCGAGAACACGACTTCGTTAAAGTATGCCTCCATGATGGCATACATCATCAATTCCTATCGTAAGGAGAAAAAGAGCATTGGTGAGAGCATTTATGAGACTCTGAATTTTCTTATAGGTGAACCTGACAATGTTTCGGTCTTCGACATGGCTGATTTCATCGAGAAAGGTAATTTTGCGACAATGACCGATCTGATTGACGAGAACAAACTTCAGTGGCTTGACGGTATGCTGAGGAATTTGTTCAAATCACGCAACCGTATTACCCCAAAGGTGGCTGATGGGGATTGTGTAGACAAAATCAACTATATGCCCCAGCGCTATACGCCTGACGGAGAAATGTTGAGCCGTATGTTTGATGAAACACCCAATGCCGAACATCCTTTCCCAACGGGATTGGACATTTTCTCAGCCTTCGGATCTGCAGAAGCCGACTATATTATAAATAAGGTATATGACTATCCCTCCAAGTGGAAAGAATACTCAAATGAGGCTGCGAGGATGAAGGAAAAGTTTGGAAAGTACGAGGATTGGGACAAATCGATGTACAACAAATGGATGGAATGTCTGGTAGAATTGCAGAATACTGACAAGAATCATCCCGACTACATGCAGACATCGGCATGGAGACGCAAGAATCTCCATACGGCATTGGCTTCGTGGGCAGAACTGAAACACGACGCCATCTTATATGGAGAACAACCGCTGGCAGCGGAATGCGGTAGTGGAAGTGACTTCCCCGATCCCGTTCTGGTGGGTTACGTGGAGCCTAATATCCGGTTTTGGAATAAAATGCGCGAATTGCTTACCCTTACCAGAAACCTTCTGGAGAAACATGGCTTGATGGACCAACGGCTCAGCAATACAACTGAGCAACTCGAGTCTTACATTGACTTCTGCATTAGAATAAGCAACAAAGAACTGGCTGGTAAGCCATTAGAAGAGACAGAATACAGAGAGATAAGATATCTGGGTTCTTCGCTCGAATGGTTTACGCTGAGCGTCATTGATCCTGACCTTATGCTTGATCATTGGTCGCTGGTGCAAGGTCCAGACCGTTCGGTTGCAATTGTGGCTGACGTATTTACCCGCAATGTCCCCAATTGTGATAAATGTGGCATTCTCTATGAAGCAACAGGTAATGCTGATGCCATCTATGTTCTGGTAGATATCGGTGGAAAGACCTATCTGACGCGTGGAGCCACATTCAGCTATTACGAATTCGTCAACCCGCTGGGACAGCGTCTAACCGATGAGGAATGGCAACAAAGACTCGAGGAAGGTAAAGAACCAGAGCGTCCTAAATGGATGCTGCCATTTATGATCAATCAGAAACCTACTGTGAATGAGATGGTTTTCTATAGTACTGGCTGTTAGTTGTTTGACTTCATTTCTATTCGCGTGTTCCACTTCTTCGACTGATGATGCGAACGAAGAGCCGCTCTCTATACTGTTTACGGGTGATGTCTTGCTGGACAGAGGGGTGCGACCCATAGCGGAAGCACGAGGAATAGGCTACCTGTTTGAGCAGGTGGAGCCTTTTTTCCGCAAGGCTGATGCTGTTGTAATCAATCTGGAGGTCCCAATTACTGATACTTTGTCACCTGTCAACAAGAAGTTTGTCTTCCGTGCAGATTCTCGATGGACTCCAGCTCTTCGACAGGTGGGCATTACACATGCAGCAATGGCCAACAACCATACTGTCGACCAAGGAGTGAGTGGTCTGCAAGCCACATATAGGCATTTGAAGGAAGCGGGCATCACACCTCTTGGCTACGGTATTTCAACAGCACGACAACTCAAACCCAACGTGTTGACTAAGGGAAATCAACGTGTTGCTATTTTCAATGCCATTACTATGCCTATCGAGAATTGGCACCATACTGATGAAGGCCCTGGCATTTGCCAACCGTCGGCTGACCAGTTGACAGAGGCAATCCAACATTATCATGCCTCTTGGCCAGATGTCAGGATTGTCGTGGTACTTCATTGGGGAGTGGAATTTCAGGCTCAACCCTCGATAGGCCAACGCATGTTTGCCGCCCGATTGGCAGAATCTGGGGCAGATGCCATCATTGGACATCATCCCCATGTACTGCAGCTTATTGATACTCTTGGTCAATCGTTTGTCTTCTATAGTTTGGGAAATTTCGTTTTTGACCAGCATCCTCCTATGACACGAGAAGGCATGATGGTGAACCTGCATTTTCATTCCGACGCATCAATTACCTATGATACCATCCGAGTCCAAATAAAAAACAACCGTCCAACTTTATAAAAGTAGCATAGGGAGAAGTAAAACGTAAGAGATTTTGCCACATTTGCTAATAAAGTGTAATTTAAGGGAAAGATAAGTTGGCAGATAGAAAGTTTATTCGTAACTTTGTGCGCGAATGACACAAGGGCATACTGTGCTCCAGTCTACAAGAATATATAGAACATTTAAATACAACAACAAGACAATGGCAAAAATGAATTTTGGCGGCGTTATCGAGGAAGTGATGACGCGTGAAGAGTTCCCTTTAGAGAAAGCACGTGAGATATTGAAAGACGAGACGATTGCAGTCATCGGTTATGGTGTGCAGGGTCCTGGTCAGGCATGTAATCTGCGTGACAATGGATTCAATGTTATCGTAGGACAGCGCCAGGGAAAGACGTTTGAAAAAGCAAAAGACGATGGCTGGGTGCCAGGCGAGACTCTCTTTTCTATCGAGGAAGCTGCTGAGAAAGGTACCATCGTAATGTGCCTTTTGTCAGATGCAGCCGTGATGAGTGTGTGGCCAAGATTGAAGCCGTATCTTACTCCTGGCAAGGCTCTCTACTTCTCTCATGGTTTTGCTATTACATGGAGTGACCGTACGGGATGTATTCCTCCCAAGGATATCGATGTTATCATGGTAGCTCCCAAGGGTTCCGGCACTTCTTTGCGTACCATGTTCCTTGAGGGTCGTGGTCTGAACAGTTCTTACGCTGTATATCAGGATGCTACAGGCAAAGCTTTGGATCGCACTTTGGCTTTGGGTATCGGTATCGGCAGCGGCTATTTGTTTGAGACAACTTTCCAGCGTGAGGCTACCAGTGATTTGACTGGTGAGCGTGGTTCTTTGATGGGAGCCATCCAAGGTTTATTGTTGGCTCAGTATGAGGTACTGCGCGAGAATGGTCATACTCCGTCTGAAGCTTTCAATGAGACTGTTGAGGAGCTGACTCAGTCTTTGATGCCCCTCTTTGCTGCGAAGGGTATGGATTGGATGTATGCCAACTGCTCTACTACTGCTCAACGTGGCGCTTTGGATTGGTATCCCCGTTTCCATGATGCCATCAAGCCTGTAGTTCAGGAGCTTTATGCAAGCGTGAAGTGTGGCAACGAAGCTCAAATCTCCATTGATGCCAACTCTAAGCCTGACTATCGCGTGGGCCTGGAGAAGGAGTTGGCTGCTCTGCGCGAGTCTGAGATGTGGCGTACTGCTGAGGTTGTTCGTAAGCTTCGCCCCGAGAATAACTGATCTGAGCGTATTTCCAACATTTAGAATACAGAGGGGTGGAGTGTGTGTCATTCTGCCCCTTTTTCTCTTTTTCTCAATTCCTGTTTCTGAAGATATCAAAAGAAACCATATCAAATAAGCCCTCTGGTGAAAAGAATTCTGCTATTGTTTCTCGGATTGTGCAGTTTCTTTGCTGTTTGTGCAGACGAACCTTTCGGAATCATCAATGTGTCTGTCTGCAATACAAGAAACGAGGCTGACTATAATTCAGCCCAGGAATCCCAAGCATTGTTGGGAATGCCTGTAAAGATTCTGGATCGCGAACGAGAATGGACTAAGATACAGACGCCCGACGAATATGTCCATTGGGTATTGTCTGGTTCTCTCCAACGTGTGGATGAGGCTGGTTTGCATGCTTGGAACAGGGCAAGCCAAGTGGTGGTGACTGCTCTTCATGGTTTTGTTTATCAGGAAAAGAACACTCGTTCACAAACCGTGAGTGACGTAGTGGCAGGAGACCGGTTGCGTCTGATTGCGCGGCGTGGAAAATTCTACGAGGTACTTTATCCTGATGGCCGTAGGGGATTCATTTCACGTAAGATAAGCCAGCCCATTTGGGAATGGAGGTCCAAACTGAAACGGGATGCCCAGAGTATACTGAAGACTGCCTATTCTTTAAACGGAGTTCCCTACATGTGGGGAGGTACGTCACCCAAGGGAATGGATTGTAGCGGATTCGTCCGCACAACGCTCTACATGCACGATATCATCATTCCTCGTAATGCAGCCCAGCAGGCTGAGAAAGGACAACGTGTCGAGATCGATCCTGACTTCAATAACCTGCAGCCGGGTGACCTGCTCTTCTTTGGTGACAAACGTACTGGGCGCGTAAGTCATGTTGGTTTCTATGTTGGGCAGAAGCGATTCATCCACTCGTTGGGATGGGTTCATGAAAGCAGTTTTTCACCAGAGGACCCCAATTACGACGAATATGATCTCCACCGTTTACTTTTCGCTTCTCGCGTGTTACCTTATATTAATAGAGAGACGGGGCTCTGTACTACCGACCAAAACGAATATTACAAATGACAAACCGACGAGATTTTCTCCGCACATCACTTTTGGCATCAGCAGGCATTTCCTTGATTCCATCCTGTGGACTGGCAGTTCCCATGATGAATCGAAAAGGAGGGAAGAAGCGAATGAAACTGACCTTCTTTCCTTATGAATTGAAATTGAGACACGTTTTTACTGTTGCGACCTATTCACGCAGCACTACACCCGATATCCAGGTAGAGCTGGAATACGATGGGGTCACGGGATACGGCGAAGCCAGCATGCCTCCTTATCTGGCTAAGGAACTGGGAACGGTGGACAGCGTGATGGAATTCCTGGGACGTGTTGCTCGTAGATTGCAGGACTTTTCTGATCCTTTCCAGATGGAGGATATACTTGGTGCCATCGATCAGATGGACGAAGGGAATGCTGCAGGAAAGGCAGCTGTTGATATTGCTCTCCATGACTTGGTGGGCAAGATCATGAAGCAACCTTGGTACCGAATCTGGGGACTCAACCCAGCTTTGGCTCCTTCCACCACATTTACTATCGGAATTGATACGGCTGATGTCGTTCGCCAGAAAACTCGTGAGTGTGCTGATCGATTTAACATCCTGAAGGTGAAGGTGGGACTGGACAATGACAAAGAGATGATATCGACTATCCGCGAGGTAACGAACTTGCCTATTGCTGTGGATGCCAACCAAGGATGGAAGGATCGTCAGCAAGCTTTGGACATGATTTTCTGGCTCAAGGAACAAGGTATTGTAATGGTTGAGCAGCCTATGCCCAAAGAACAGCTTGATGATATAGCTTGGGTAACAGAACATTCTCCTTTGCCAGTTTTCGCAGACGAAAGCATTCAGCGATTGAAGGATGTTGAAGGGCTGAAAGGTGCCTTCACAGGTATCAATATCAAGTTGATGAAATGTACGGGAATGCGCGAAGCATGGAAGATGTTGAATACTGCTCGCGCATTGGGAATGAAAGTGATGGTGGGATGCATGACAGAAACATCGTGTGCAGTCTCTGCTGCAGCTCAACTGTCTCCTGCTGTAGATTTTGCAGACTTGGATGGTAACCTGCTCATCAGCAACGATCGTTTCTCTGGGGTGGAAGTCGTCGGTGGTAAGCTTACGCTGCCAGATAGGCCAGGAATAGGATTGAAAGATAAATAAGCACTTGCTTTGTGTCTTTGTTCATGATAATCCGTAGGTTCTAAAGGCGCCATGTCTCGTTAATTAATATTACATAATAAGATGAAACACAAATCTTTGATTTCCGTATTGCTGTTTTGTTTCTGCATGAGTGTGTCGGCTTATGATTGGCAGACAGATTTGCAGCATCGTCTTCGCTGTGACTTTAACCAAAGTCGCGAATCAGTCGTGAACTATATTCGTCAGTATATTCCCCATGTTACAGATGAGCAGATTGCTCGTTGGGAGGAAACTGGTGCCTTGGAGCAAATGATTCTGGATGGCGAGAAAGTCTATTTCTCGCGAGCTGGACGCAACTTGTTCCGTATAGATCCTCAATGTGTTGCCATTTGGAACAAGACACATCATGAAGGATGGTCCGACGAGCAGATAGCCTGTATGAAAAACATACCTCAGATTCTTCGTGATGCTCCTTGGAATCGTCTGCACATCGCTCAGGCTCGCCGGATACGCGTTACCTACACGCTGACCGTAAATGCGGATGCGGTCCCTGCTGGCGAGCGGATTCGCTGTTGGCTGCCTTATCCTCGTCAGGATCAAACTCGTCAGACAGATGTGGAGCTGATTTCTACCAGCCAGCAAAAGTACCAGTTTTCTGACCCAAAATGTGTCCACAGTACTCTTTATATGGAACAGAAGGCTGTCGCTGGTCAACCGACAGTCTTTCAGGAAGTGTTCGAATTCACTACTCATGGGGCCAAGTTTGATCTCTCGAATGCTGAACCTTATGATAAGAAATCCTCAATCTACAGGAAATATACAGCAGAGCGTGAGAAGCATGTCGTGTTCACACCCCAGTTGCGTGCTCTTTCTGATAGTCTGACTGCAGGTTTGATAAATCCCGTAGAGAAGGCCCGCAATATCTGGCTCTACATTGATGCAAACTATCCTTGGGCATCTGCCCGCAATTATAGCACTATCGAGAACATCCCTATGTATGTGCTACAGAATCGTCATGGCGATTGTGGACAAGTGGTTCTTCTTTTCATTACTTTGTGTCGTATTGCTGGTATTCCTGCCCGTTGGCAAAGCGGATTTCAGGTTCATCCATGGGCAGAAAACATGCATGACTGGGCAGAAGTCTATTTCGAAGGTATTGGTTGGGTTCCTGTAGACCAATCTTATGGTATAACTCCTTATGGACGTAATGAGGCAGAACGTATGTTCTATTTCGGCGGCATCGATTCATGGCGTCTGATTGTCAATTCAGATTACGGTATGCCTCTTTCTCCCCAAAAGAAATATCCTCGTAGTGATACCGTCGACTTCCAGCGCGGTGAGGTAGAATGGGCAAAGGGAAATGTTTATTATGACGAATGGACCAACGATATGGAAGTGGAATATTTGGATTAAGATGAGGCAGGGGATGTCTTTTTAACATTCCTTGATAATTTCAATTTTTCTTCTCACGAGTGCAAGAAAGTTTCATTTTGGAATCTTTTTGCACTTGTTTTTTGCTTTTCTATACAGTTTTATCCAAAATAAGTGAAATTTTATCCTTATTCGTGTGCTGTTTTGATAAAATTTATTAATTTTGCACCTTGAAAGGTTGATTAGGCATATCAATATGGAGATAAATTCATCAAGGTAAAAAGCAATTAAATAAAATATTTTTATTATTAACTAACAATTAACAAAAACAACATGGGTAAAAAATTTCTATTGTTCTTTGCTTGTCTGTTGATGTCAGCAAGCATGGCATTCGCCCAGTCTCAGCCTGTGACAGGTACTGTCATTGATAGTGAGACAGGTGAACCTTTAGTTGGTGCTTCTGTTAAGGTCGATGGTACGACGATTGGTACTTTGACCGATATTAATGGTAAGTTCACCTTAAGGAATCTCCCCAAGGATGCTGAAATGATTTCAGTAAGCTTTATGGGTATGAACACCGTGAAGGCATACATCAAGCCTCACATGGCAATCACCCTTACTCCTAATGCTCAGGATATGAATGAGGTGATGGTTGTGGCCTTTGGTCAGCAGACTAAGGAATCTTTCACAGGTTCTGCCACTGTTATTAATTCTGAGGACTTGAAGAAGAAGACAACTGCTAACGTGGCAAACGCTCTTGTCGGTGAAGTACCAGGTCTACAGATGACAGGTCAGAGTGGTGCACCTGGTGCAGGTGCAGGTAACATGTTCATCCGTGGTATCACCTCTTTGTATTCAGATGTGGAACCCCTTATTATCGTCGATGGTGCACCCTATTATGCTAGTCTGACGAACATCAACTCTGATGATATCGAGAGTGTGACTGTCTTGAAGGACGCAGCTTCTGCTGCATTGTATGGTGCTGCTGGTGCTGCTGGTGTCATTCTCGTTACCACGAAGAAAGGCCGTACCCCCGAAGCCGTTATCAATGTTGATATGAAGTGGGGCGCAAATACCCGCGCCGTGCAGGATTACGAGACCATTCAAGATCCTGGCCAGTACTACGAGGCTTACTACAGCATGATGAACAACTATTACCTTACATCTCAGGGCATGACGTCTGCAGCCGCCAACGCAGCTGCCAACAACGCCACCCTTAGCCGTCTGGGCTACAACGTATACGATGTGCCCGAGGGTCAGTTCCTCGTTGGCCGTAATGGTAAGCTTAACCCCAATGCTAAGCTGGGTCGCAGTTACACTGCCAAAAACGGTGAAACTTATTTCCTTATGCCAGATGACTGGACTGACGCTGCTTATAGCTCAGCCCTCCGTCAGGAATACAATGTCAGTGTCAGTGCTGGATCTTCCAATAGTTCCTTCTTTACTAGTGCTGGTTACCTGAAGGAAGACGGTATCATCGAATACTCTGGTTACGAACGCTTCAACACTCGCATGAAGGCTGACTATCAAGCTAGGAAGTGGTTGAAGGTAGGTGCCAACGTAGGTTATACTCACAGCAATACCGACAGCAATCCTAACATGGATACCAGCTGGGGTGCTACTAACTTGATGTATCTCACTACTTATATTGCTCCTATCTATCCTATATATGTACGTGTGTTGGATGAAAATGGGAATCCCGTTATCCGCAAGGACAAATATGGTCATGAACAGTATGACTACGGTGTACCAGCTACCAACTATGTTGGCACTCCTACTCGTGGTTTCATGAGCACAAGTAACCCTCTTGGTTCCAACCGTTACAACACTCACACCGTGGAAGGTCATCAGTTGAACCAGACTTATACAGCTGATATCCAGTTCACTGATTGGTTGCGCTTTAATTCAACCAACAACATTAACCTTGGTTTGACAAATTACACGCATTACGAGAACCCCTTCGAGGGTCCCAATGCTGCTGACAATGGCAACCTTATCAAGTATCAGAGCAACAACTTCCGTCAGGACTACATCCAGACATTGAACTTCCACAAGACTTTCGATTTGCACGATGTCAGCGTTACCCTTGGTCACGAGTGGAACAAGACCCGTGCTAAGTACTTGGAGGCAGATGCTCGCAACGGTTTCTCTACCGAAATTCTCGAGGTCAATGCTTTTGGCGACCGTTTCGATTCACATTCTTACACTTCTGAGTTCAATCGTGAAGGTTGGTTCGCCAATGCTCTTTACAATTATGCTGAGCGTTATTTCGTGTCTGGTGCCTTCCGCCGCGACGCTTCCTCTTACTTCGACAAGGATCACCGTTGGGGTAACTTCTGGAGTGGTGGTGCTGCTTGGCTCATCAACAAGGAAAAATTCTTCCAGGATCTTAATGCAAGTTGGGTTGACCAATTGAAACTTAAGTTCTCTGTCGGTCAGCAGGGTAACGACGGTATTGGTAGTTGGTACTATACAAACCTTTACTCCCTCAGTCGTGATGGTAACGATATCGTTCCTTCATTCGCTCGTCTTGGTAATAAGGAGATTACATGGGAGACCACTACCAATATGAATCTTGGTTTGGAATGGAGTTTATGGCATGGTCGCTTGACTGGTGAAATTGACTTCTACAACAAGAAGACTTCCGACTTGCTCTTCTGGCTCAACATTCCTGAGAGCTATGGTACACGTGGATACTATTCCAATATTGGTGACATCCGCAATCGTGGTATAGAACTTAGTCTCAACGGTGACATCGTTCGCACGAAGAATATTGTTTGGAACCTTGGTCTGAACGTTGCCCACAACAAGGGTAAGATCCTCAAGTTGCCTGAGAGCAAGATTAAGGAGAATGGTGGTTTTGGTGCACGCGAGAATTATACCGATTTCTATTGCTGGTATGAAGAAGGTGGCGACATGCTCAATGCTTTCATCGTAGAATATGCTGGTATCAACGAGAAGGGTCAAGAACTGTACTGGTACGACGAAGACCTCATGACCACGAACGATGATGGAACACAGACAATGAACACCTCTAAGCCTGGTAAGAAGCATTCTGGCACAACCACTGATTACAGCTTAGCCAGCCGTTATGCTATGGGCAGTACCCTGCCGAAGCTCAACGGTGGTTTCAATACTACTTTGAAACTTTATGACTTCGACTTCAGTGCAAACTTCGACTTCCAGCTTGGTGGTAAAGTATTCGACAGCACCTATCAGTCATTGATGGGTCCTGAATCTGGTAATACTGTTTCTGCACGTACATGGCACAAGGACATCTTCAACTCATGGACACCCACCAACACTAACACCGATTTGCCACGCTTCCAGTATAATGATCAATATACTGCTTCAAGCTCAACCCGCTTCCTTACCAACGCTCGGTACCTGAACTTCCAGAGCTTCACTTTTGGTTATACCGTGCCTAAGGAGCTGACACGCAAGTTGCAGATCAGCAAGCTGCGTTTATATGTCCAGGGACAGAACCTCTGCTTCTGGAGTGTCCGCAAGGGCTTCGATCCCCGCTATTCGTTCGGTGCTACAGCTAACACCAATGTATACTCTCCTGTACGTACAGTTTCTGGCGGTGTGCAAGTTACGTTCTAATATAATCATATAATTAAGATAATACAGATATGAAAAAGATATTTTTAGTTCTTGCAACTGTCGCATTAACCACGCCTTTGCTGACAAGTTGTATTGAAGAGGTTGAACCTCAGACAAGCACGGTCACTGAGGCTCAGGCTTCACGTGCTACCAAGTTCTATGAAAGCTCTGTTGCAGGTCTGACCTCCAGTCTCGTTGGTCAGTTCACATACAGCGGCTCCGACAACCACCCCTACGATTTTGGTTATCCCGCTTTCTTCTTAGAGCGCGATGTAATGGGAATGGACATGGTTCCCGCAGGTACCAACAACTGGTTCTCTACATGGTATGAGTGCTCCGTAGCTCTTGCTCCCCTTTATGCAAGATGCCAGGTACCTTGGACCTATTATTTCAAGTGGATTGACAGCTGCAATAAAGTGATTGCCCTTTATAAGACCGATCCCAAAGAAGATCGTGCCTCTGGAGCAGGTATTGCCTATGCTTTGCGCGCTATGTTCTATCAGGATGTTGCTCGTATGTATGCATCTGCTCCTTATGTTGTCAATCATGAAGCAGAGACCGTTCCTCTTGTACTTGATGACTCAGAAATTCAGACATCAAACCCCCGCGCCAAATTCAGCGATATCTACGCTCAGATTATCGCCGACCTCGACGAAGCTGAGACTTTGTTGGCTGATTACGAGCGCAAGGATGTCTACACGCCCGACGTGTCTGTTGTATATGGTCTGAAAGCTCGTGCTTACCTCGAGATTCAGGACTGGGCTAACGCTGAAAAGTATGCTAAGCAGGCTCAGGAAGGCTACACGATGATGTCAAAGGATGAATATCTCAGCCGTGACAACGGTTTCAATAAGCCCAACAGCTCTTGGATGTTCGGTGTGGTATTCAAGGATACTGATCCCAACATTAAGGACAATGATGGTGACTCCAGCTGGGGTAGCATCATGATTATGGAGAACGGCTTCGACTGCGGTTATGCAGCCAACTATGGCGGTCCAATGTTCATCGACCGTCACCTTTATGAGACCATTCCTGCTACAGATTTCCGCAAGAACATCTTCGTTGACTTCGCTCTCGATGATATGGACGAAGACGCTCAGGCGGAGGCGCTTGGTGCATACACTAGTCATGCTAAGCAGATCCAGAACTCTGCTTCTTCTGCTCAGACAGGTGTTGGTGGTATGGAATTCAAGTTCCGTCCTCAAGCTGGCAAGTATGACGTTAAGTATACTGCTTGGGTAGTTTCTGTGCCCCTCATGCGTGTAGAAGAAATGAAGCTTATCGAGGCTGAGGCTGCTGGAATGCAGGACCAGAGTCGTGGTATTCAGCTGCTCGAGGCTTTTGGAAAAACACGTGACGCTTCCTATTCTTTTGGAAGCCATAATGAGGCTTATGGTAATGCTAGTACCAGTGCCTTCCAGAACGAAATCTGGTGGCAGCGCCGTGTAGAGCTTTGGGGTGAAGGTTTTGCTACCTTTGACGTTAAGCGTCTCAACAAGGGTATCATTCGCAACTATACCAACACCAACCACCTTGATGGATACCGCTGGAACTTTGAGAACCAGACTGAAGGTCAGTTCTATTCTAATTGGATGAACCTCTGTATCGTACAGACTGAGACTAACTACAATTACGCTTGTACGCAGAATCCAACACCAGTGGCTCCTACAGACAACACCACTCCTTTATTTGCTTGGTAAGTTAATTTAAACAACATTAAAGTATTAAGATTATGAAAAAATATATGAAAGGTCTGTTCTTCCTGCTGGCTGGACTTTCTGTCTTTGTCGCTTGTAAGGAAGATGATGACATTACGGTTGGCAAGTGGGACGCTGCGGACAACTATGCCAATATCTATTTTGAGAAGTCGGGCGAATCCTATGAGCTTGCTCCTACGGACGAGACAACGGTGAAGATTCCCGTTTATCGCCGTAATACTGCTGGTGCTTTGGACGCCACGCTGACTGCTACTATAAACACGGACGATGCCTTCACCTTTGGTCCTGCAAAATTCGCCGATGGTGACAGTCTGGCTTACATTACCGTCAATTTCCCCAAAACAGAGATTGGTAAGAACTACACCTTGCAGTTGAGCAGCGAGGATCCCAACCTTGTATCGTCCTACTCCAAGGGTATTGTCTATACCCTCGACATTATCCGCGTTAAGTGGAACTTTGTTGGTAAAGGCTATATTACTGAGGTCGGCTTCTTCGGAGGCAATACGGGAGAATTTGATGTTTATGTTCGCGACGATGACAATTTCAAGTTCCGTTTTGATAACCTCTTCGATGACCTCGTAACCAAGGCTGGTAAGACGCTTGATGGCAACCAGACCAAGCAGGCATATGTGTCTATCCTCCGCCCAGGTGATGTGCTTGGTAGCACTACTGTTACAAAAACTGGTCTCGTTGGTTTTGAAGATGATCTCAATACAGGCTACGCTCATCCTACCTATGGGGCAGATATTCTAATCTGTCATCCTTACGGTTTCAGTAGCACAAAAGCAGAGAGCAATTGGAGCTTTAACAAAGTACTGGGATACCAAGAAAATGGTCTGCCAAAACAGATTCAGATTGCTCCGTTCTACTATATGAACGGCATCGGCGGTTGGAACTACACTCAGAATGCAGGTATGGTTGTCATCACCTTCCCTGGTGTACATATCGATTATGAGGCTGTATTTGAGGATGATTTTGAGTGGAGCGACGTGAAGACATTCGATTTCACCAACACCCTTACTGGCGAGGTGAACAACGTTATGTTGCAGAAGGCAACCTGTACCACCAACGAGGACAAGTGCGACTCTGTCTTCATGGCTACCTATGGTGTGCCTTATCGCATCAAGGACGCTTATGCTGAGGACAATGATATTGTTTTCTTTGTCAAGAAAAAGAAGGTCTATATTCCTGATGACGAAGATTTTGAGGACTACTACTATCAGGCAACTGGTCTCACAGATCCTACAACTGGCAAGGACATCTATGCTTACATTGAATCCGAAGGTTCGTCTATTGTATGGGATGGTGATGACATCAAGGAGATTACGATTAACGCCTTCTTCCTCAATATTAATTATGATGAAGAGGAAGATGAGGATATACCGAATATTCTTGGCAACGGTCCTCAGACATTGAACAATGTCATATGGGTAGAATATGCAACAGGTACTTATTACTATGTAGCATTTGCTGAAAACGAAGAAGGAAATCCCGAACCAGATCCTGGTTATAAGATGTACTATCGCGAGGATAAACCCGAGATGTGCAAGATTACAGACTGGCTCATGGGTACCGACTTCCAGTTCACTTGGAACCGCACTACCAACGATTGTGCAGTAGCATATCAGTCCATCAATTACGATTATCCTGATTATGGCGCTATGTACATCGTAGAAGGTGCTACCTACGATGAAAGATATGCTGAAAAGAAGTCTTACTACGATCCAGCCACGAAGACCTTCCACTTCTTCCCTGTATATTTCGTAAGTGCAGGTAGCTTCGGACAGTACGAAGAGTTCTTTGAGATTACCGAGGGTGGTGCTTCTGTCAAGAAGTTCGATCCCAAGTGGCGTGGTAACCAGAACTTCCTGCGCTACAACAAGGCTCAGAAGGACTGGGAGAAGATTAAGGCTAACCAAGCAAAGCAAACCAGCAAGGTTTCTGTTGCCTTTTCCAACGAGCTGAAATAATAGGATTTTGGGCTTTGTGCTCAATCTAAACAAATGAATGGTAAGTTGTACCGTTGTCCATCAGGAAGCGGTGCAACTTACTTGTTCAAACACAATTATATGTTTTTTGTATATGAAGAAAGCCATATTTATAATAGCTTTGCTGGTATTGACTTTCTCAGCGAATGCTGCTGAACGTTCAGAAGCAGCCATGCGTGCCATTGCTGCAGCTAAGCTTTCCAACACTAGGGAAGTGAAGGGCATGCTGGGTGGGACAAAGTCTCAGATGGAACTTCTGTGTGTCAGCAACGAGAAAGCTTTTTCTGTTTTTACGCCTGAGAGCGGCAACGGTTTTGTCATCGTGGCTAAAAGTGACAAAATGGAACCTGTGATAGGTTATGGCGCTGGACATTTCGATGCCGATAATATTCCCAGTGGCTTAAAATGGTATCTCGACGAGGTGAGTCGTGAACTTGAAGCAGCAGAACAAAGAGGTATTAGGCATGCTCCGCGCCGCGCGATTGCTACTTATACGCCAGTAGAGAACTTTGTCACGACCCAATGGAGTCAGGAATTTCCTTACGACCGCAAGACGCCCAACAATTGGCCTTCAGGATGTGTGGCTACTGCTTTGGCACAATGCATGAACTATTGCCAGTGGCCAGCTTCTGCTTCTTTCACAGGTACGTATTACATCACGACAAAGCGAGGTACACAAGAGAAGACTGAGCGTAAGACCGAAGATGTTAGCACGACCTACACTTGGCCTTATAAGGACACTTATAAGTCGTTCGGGCGCTGGGGTGACAACGTTGACGAACTGTTGCGCGATTGCGGCTATGCTACCTATATGGACTATTCTAAGGACGGAAGCGGTGCTGTGAGTTATATGACAGGTGTGGCGCTGACCACCGTCTTCGGCTATCCCGAGGAGAGCGTGAAGTATCTCCAGTACGACTATCTTTGCGATCCTGACCTTTGGGCTCAGATTATCTACGATGAATTGGGAAAACGCAGTCCTGTTTATTACGCAGCCTCAGACGCTTCGTCGGGTGGCCATGCCTTTGTCTTCAGCGGCATCGACGAAGATGGTCTCGTCTATGTCAACTGGGGCTGGCGAGGTACAGCAGACGGTTTCTATGCAATCACAAACCTTAACCCGAAGGCGAATGGCGAAGAGAATCTATTCGACCGTTCCATGAGTGTTGTCTATGGAATTCGTCCGCAGCCTCTGCCCACGGACCATATCGAGGGACGTATCTATGCTTATACTGGAGACCCTTTTACTTTCCGTTTCGGAACTGAGAAGGATGATGACGAGGTGGAACACATAACGCTCTACTGCGATATTCCGTATGGGTTTATCAATCTCAACTCATCGGAGTTCAGAGGTGTTTTCGGCCTCTTTGCTCAGGACCTTACAGAAGGAGCCGACTGGGTTATAGAGCCTGATCTGCAGGATCGTGACACGATACCTGCTGGTTATGGTTATGCGGGCAGCAGCGCTGAATATAAGGAATTCTATTTCTACTACTTTATCGATGGTGAAAAAGGTCTGAAACCAGGGCATACCTATCGCATGAGTTTTGGAACTAAGGATGACCGCGAAGGCACTTGGCATAGCATTCTTTGCCATGGTGGAGAACTGGCTTATGATATCACCTATACTGGTGACCCTGCCACTTGCGTTATTTCTGAAGAGAAAACTCAGGTGCCTATCCTGACCAGCATTCATGATGTACATCCTGATAATGCAGCAGGAGATATGTCTTCTGACATTTTCACTCGTGTCTACAATACTTCTGGTCGCTTGGTTTATATAGTTCCAACCAGCCAATTCAACCTGTGGGACATACCTGCCCATGGTGTGTTGATTGTCAAACAGGGTAAAAACGTTCGGAAGGTTGTGAGATAGGGCGGAAAAAGACAACACGTTGAAAGGCGAAACTCAACGTGTTGAAATGCAAAAGACGACGTGTTGCGATTGAGGTTTCAACACGTCGTCTTTTTTGTCCCGGAATCAGGGGATTTCTTGTTCCTGGAATAGAAGCTGGAGAGCTTAATTGTTCAGCAGTTTCTTCAGACGCAACAAGGCTTCCACGTAGTAGTAATCCGCATAGGTCAGGGGAATGTCAACCTCGGAATTGGCGGGGAAACTGCCTGTGCTGTGGAGCAGGATGAAACCGTGATGGGTACCAGCGGGAGCCGTGTAGGCAGGACTGGCGAGCGACTTCAGCTGCTTGATGGCTGTTTCCATCCAACGTTTTGCGTTGCTTTTCTTGTCAAATGTGGAGAGCTCTATCAAAGCAGAGGCCATGATGGCGGCAGAGGAGGCGTCGCGCACGGTGTTGGGTATGTCCGGACAATCGAAATCCCAGTAGGGCACCATGTCCTCAGGCCAGTTGCTGCGTCCTGTCAGGTATTTTGCCACCTGCTGAGCCTGCTTCAGATAGGTCTTGTCGCCTGTCTCCCTGTACATCATCGAGTAGCCGTAGAGTCCCCACATCTGGCCGCGTGCCCAGGCGCTGTTGTCTGCGTATCCCTGAGCCGTTTGGCGATGCAGGACTTCACCTGTCTGATCGTCGTAATCCACGACATGGAACGTAGAGAAGTCCTCGCGGTAATGATTCTTCATAGTGGTCTTGGCATGGGATTCTGCGATGTCCAGATAGCGCTGGTTCTTTTCCATCTTGCCTATCAGTTCCAGCAACTCCATGTTCATCATGTTGTCGATGATGACGGGGTTCTTCCATTTCTTGTTGGGTTCCCAGGAGCGTGTCACGCCAGCTTTAGGGATAAAGCGGGCTGCCAAATTGCGAGCACCATCGCTCAGGACGGGCAGATAGGCCTTGTCGCCTGTAATGCGGTAGGCGTGTCCGAAGCTGCAGTTGAGCATGAAACCCACATCGTGCGAATGCTTCTCGTTTCGAACGGGCTCTACTCGCTGGGTGAAGAGTTCTGCATATTGGCGCAGCTGCTTGTTTTGGGGCTGATCCTCGCTCAGCATCCACAGGATGCCAGGAAAGAATCCGCTGCACCACCAGAAGCAGTCGGAGGTATTGAACTTGCCGTTCTTGTCCACATTCTTGGGGAGTCGTCCTTCCTGATTCTCCAATTCGCGGGCCATCAGCAGCGCTTGGTTGCGGGCGTTGCCGAGTGCTTTTTCTATCATCTGGTTCAACTCAACCTTTTCTTGGGCGCTGAACTTCACTTTACCCTTTCCCGCCATCTGCATGGGGATGGCGCAACAGAGGAGTAGGGCGCATGCTATAAAAAAGTTTCTTTTCATGTGTGGTGAAAAAAATAAGGTAATGTTGTTATGATTCTTCCGATCTCTTTTTGTCGGTTTATTTCTTCAGTTTGCTGATGGTTTCCTCGAGGGCAGCAATCTTGCTTTGGGCGTCAGCTTGTTTCTTTCGTTCCAGTTCAACTACCTGGGCAGGAGCATTCTGCACGAAACGTTCGTTGGAGAGTTTCTTCTCGATGCCTGCCAGGAAGCCTTGCAGACGCTTGATTTCCGTTTCAGCTTTCTCGATTTCAGCCTCAGCATCAATCAGGTTGCCCAGAGGAACTGCGTACTCATCAGTTCCGATGAGGAAGGCTGAACTTCCATCCCCCTTCTGCTGCACGTAGCGGATGTCGCTCAGACCTGCCAATTTCCTGATGACGGCGCCTAATGCGGGACAACGAGTGACGCGGTAGTCTTCGTCTCCACTCACCACAACTTCCAGTTCCAAAGGTTCGCGGGGGGAGATGTTCTTGCTCTGTCGAACGGCACGTACTCCACTAATGACCTGCTTAGCCTGCTCGACCTGCTCCAGCAACTGGGTATCCTCCTGGGTGGGAGCCTCCACTTTCAGGGTGTCCACCATGATGCTTTGTCCCTCCTTGCGCTCTGCGATGTGCTGGTAAAGCTCCTCCGTGATGAAGGGCATGAAGGGGTGGATGATCTTCATCAGGTCCTCGAAGATGTCCAGAGTGGCCTTCAGGGTTTCCTGATCGATGGGAGCCTGATAAGCAGGTTTGATCATCTCCAGGTACCAACCGCTGAACTCGTCGGTAAAGAGCTTGAAGACCGCCATCAGCGCCTCGTTGAGTCGATATTTGCTGTAGAGATCGTTGATTTCTGCGACCTCAGTACGGATCTTGGCTTGCATCCATGCGATAGCCTTCTGGTTGCTTTGAGGCTGCTCGATGTCAGCAACTTCCCATCCCTTGACCAGACGGAAGGCATTCCAAATCTTGTTGCAGAAGGCTGCGCCTTGCTGGCAGAGGTCCTCCTTGAAAAGGATGTCGTTGCCTGCGGGAGCCGCCAGCAGCATACCCATACGCACTCCGTC
>JAEEGJ010002617.1_pt1 | contig 86452 bp, 69 predicted proteins | sample 8958761 | NCBI WGS metagenome assembly JAEEGJ01 (sample SAMN16246546, study PRJNA631951) | gut metagenome | biome: gut microbiome; feature: rumen; material: RS-attached | host: Bos | place: Iran: Karaj | collected 2018-10
AAGAGCACTTCTTGGCCCTATCATTATCTTTACTTTTCCTTCCTTAACCTTAAGGAACTGATCGTATCTCTCACCCTGAGTCATCTTGGAATGTATGACTGATACGCTGTCGCCAAATCTCGCATAGAATCTTGTCAGGTTCTGATAAGTAAGCGCTATCTCGGGAATAAGCATTATCGCCTGCTTATCTCTTTTTAAGCTATCCTCAATAAGACGCATGTATACTTCCGTCTTACCTGAACCTGTAATACCGTGAATCAGATATGTATTTCTGATTCCCGCTTCTATATCCGAATTAACATCATCAACTATTTTTCTTTGCTCATCAGACAGATTAAGTTCAACATCTTCAACATGATCTATCTTGATAGGGTTTCTGTATACTTCTTCACAGGTAATGCTTACTACATCGTTTTTTTCAAGGGCAGCAATCGCCTGCGCCGATACATTCATCTTGCCTGTGATGAATGAGTAAGATATATCGTGATAAGAAATTAATTCTCTGATAAGTCGCGCTTGAGCATTTTTATGTTTCTTTTCTGCCTGCTCTAATACGCTATATAACCCCTGAGAATCAAGGCGTGAAATAACACGCTTATTAACCTCTCTTTTTACTGTCTTTTTTACAGGCATTACAGTCTTAAGAGCCTGTATCTGAGTGGAACCGTAAGTCTTTCTTATGAATGATGCAAGCTTAATAAGTGTTGCATCAGCACGTACACTTTTGGGTTCTAAATCAATTATTTCTTTTAATTTGGATATGTCATATTCTGACTTATCGGTAAGTTCAATTACATATCCGCTTATTATCTTATTGCCTGCACCGAAAGGTATCTGTACTCTGTCACCTTCTTCGATAACTCCAAGAAGTTTGCTCGGTACAATGTATGTAAAAGGTCTGTCAAGTTTTTCGTGTGATATATCTACTATAACTTTGGCGTACAATCTTTTCACACCTTCCTGCTTTTCTATCTTACGTCTAATCCGCGATTACTTTTACCACATGCATCTTGACCTTCTTTATTAGGTCGTTAACGACTTGAGGATCAACCTCTGCAACATTCATCGTAGTAACATGTGCGCTTGAAACCGCTATAGCGTATCTGCATGCTTCCTTGATATCTGCGTTCTTAACAAGTGAGTGAATAAGTGAAGCTAACATGCAGTCACCGCTTCCCACTGTATTGATTACATCCACTTCAGGAGCTGATACATATATTATCTCATCCTTAACATAGATGAGAGCACCTCGTTTTCCGAGAGTCAGGCATACAATCATGATGCCTTTTTTTCTGAGTCTTCTAAACTCTCTTAATATACCGGTTTTGAATTCATCGCTTTCAAAGAAGGCCTTAATATCCTCATCAAAAAGTGAAAAATCATAAGTTCTTCCGGTCAAATATTCGAACTCGTTTAGATTGGGCTTAATCAAAAACGGAGCACATTCAACTGCCTGTTTTAAAGCTTCACCCGATGTATCAAGACATACTGGAACGCCTTCTCTGGCAGCTGTAACACACATATCTGCGTATGTGTCATTACCAAGACCTATCGGAAGAGAACCTGACAGCACAACCATATCAGCGTCTTTTACAAGCTTGTGATATAAATGCTTGAATTCTTCCTCACTCTTGGCATCTACCAAGTGACCGCTCTCTAGAATCTCGGTTACCCTGCCCTGAGAGTCAATATAATTCATATTGGTACGTGTCTCAGTACCGAGCCTTATAAAATCAAAAGGCAGATGTCTCTTTTTTAATTCTTCTATAATCTGCATTCCGGCCCTTCCGCCGACATATCCTGTTACCTTAACAGAATCGCCCTGAAGCAATAGGTTGGATGCTACATTGATTGCTTTTCCGCCTGCATGTACACTCTCGATTCTTGCTCGGCTTACGCCACCGATAGTAATCTCATCTATCTTAAGCATCTTGTCTATTGCAGGATTAAGTGAAACGCACAGTATCATATATCTCCTTACGATAACTTAATATCACATGCTCTAAACTCTACTCTCTCGTTGTTTCTAAAATTATTAATCTCAGGATAATAAGATATGCTTAGCCTGATATCCAGGTTGCATATATCCTTATCATATATATCATCAGGTGCATAAGCATACTTTTCTGAGATAAGATTTGTCAGTATCTCAGTACCGCTCCAATACTTGATTGTATATACATATCCTCTGCTATCCTTGACGGATAAAAATACATGCGCCCCTGTATCTCCTTTTCTGTCAGCTCTTACTAAAAGCATATCCTTAACTGCGAATACCGGTTTACCATTACTCTTACCAAAAGGCTCGCACTTTTTTATATCCTTAACGGTCTCAACTCTCACATAGGAAAGAGGCATATCAGCATCTATTCTAAGTTTCTCTGTGAGATCATCTTCAGATAAATTACTGTCAGCATTTAATCTGTCCGATAAAATACCCAGGTTATCTTCCTGTAAAGAAAGACCGCATGCGGCAGAATGACCGCCAAACTTCTCAAGTAAATCGGCACATTTTTGTAAACCCTCTATCATATTGTATTCATCCGTTGACCTGCCGGAGCCTGTTAGCATTCCGTCAGAAACAGGTGTAAATATGAATGTCGGTCTATAATATCTCTCCCTTACTTTACTTGCTACTAGTCCACATATGGACACGTGGCACTTGGGAAGATTAACAAGCAATATGTCAGGAATCTTGGTATCGGCATATTTTTCTTCTATAACCGTTACCGCATCATTAATGGCTTTTTCTGTTAAGCCCTTGCGCTCGGTATTAAACTCCAAGAGCTTATCGCATATCTTACCAAGTTCCTTGTCATCATCGTTACAAAGAAGTGATAACGCATAATCCGCAACATCTATTCTGCCAGCGGCATTGATACAAGGTCCTATTCCAAATGATATATCCGCTGCCGATATGGCATCTTTCTTCTCGGATATACCCATGCTTTTGCATATCTTATTAAGGCCCTTGTTTTCAGGATTAACGAGTCTTTTTATAATCCACTTAACAATTCTTCTGTTCTCACCGATTAGAGGCATTACATCCGTAACCGTAGCTATGGCTGCAAGTTCCAATAACTCACTTGATAATCCATCCAAACTAACGCCAATCGAATCATATAAAGCACATAAAAACTTAAATGATACCTGCGCTCCGCATATCTCAGGAAAAGGATATGTGTTCACGTCTCTTTTAGGATTAACAAGCGCATGCGCCTTGGTAGGTACTTCGCTATCTGTAATCGTATGATGATCAGTAACGACAACTATGATATTGTTGTCCTCTGCTTTATCAATTGCGGCTCTTGCTGATATACCGTTATCACAGGTGACTATCAGTCCAATACCGTCCTCAATCGCCTTATCCACAATGGATTCGTTGATTCCGTAACCATCAGTTATACGGTTGGGAATCTTGTAATCGCAAGATAGTCCAAAACGCGTCAGACCTTTTAAAAGAATTGCAGTGGAACATACTCCGTCAGCATCGTAATCGCCTACGATTCTGCACTTAAGATTATTATCCTTGGCGTATTTCAGAGTGTCGATTGCCTTATCAAGATCAGGTAGTCCCTTATACGAAAAAGAATCTTCAATACCTTCCGATAAGTAGTCTTCCATCTTTTCTAAAGTATCGAATCCTCTGTTAACCATGATGCGAACAACCACAGGATCAACTCCAAGTTTTTCGCTCAAGGTCTTATAATCTGCACTTCTTCTAAGTAAAATCCATTGCTTCATAAGTTTTTTATAAGGAAAAACAAACCCCGCCGTCAGCGAGGTTTGTTATAATCTTTAAGGTAATTCGTCTTCCTCTTCTTCATCTCTTGGAACAAATACTTTTCTCAAGAATACCCATATCGTACCTGCTAAGCATACCGACGAATATGTACCGCAGAGTATACCTATCATTAGCGGCAGTGCAAATTCCTTAATGGAAGTAACACCGAGTATGTAGAGAAGCAATACCATGACGAATGTTGTAAGTGATGTAAAGATTGATCTTGAAAGTGTCTGTGTAATAGCACCGTTAACAATCTTCTTAACATCAAGGAAGTCATCAGGGTTCTCTTCAGCACCGGCTCTCTTCTTCTTTCTTCTTGAACCAATTGATGCAATACGAAGTTTTTCTTCTTTTAACTCTTCACGTACACGGTCGAAGATAACGATGGTTGCGTTAATCGAGTAACCGACTATCGTCAGCATACATGCAATAAATGTTGAACCAACACCGATACGTGCGATTGCATAGAATGCAACAACTATAAGTACGTCATGTACAAGACATGCGATACTTGCAATACCGAATCTGAAATCAGCAAATCTGATCCAGATGTAAAGAAGCATACATAATACTGCGATTGATACGGCAATGATGGATTCCTTCTTCATCTCGCCTGAGATTGTAGCGGAAATTGTCTCTGATACGAGTGAACCCTCTACAGCCTTAAACTCATCAGTTAAGAGCTTATCAAGTTCATCTCTTTCTGCATCTTCAAGTGAACGTGTCTTGATGATAATTTCGTTTCCACCCTCAACCTTCTGAATCTGAACATCACCGTCACCGGTAATCTTCTCGATATGAGGAGTAATCTGTGTATCAATCTCTTCGATGGTCATGTTCTCAGCAAGTTCAACGCTTGTTGATGTACCACCCTTAAACTCAAGTGAATAGTTAAGAGCATTACCTGTCTTAACACCGTTAATAACCATGAATACTACACCAACAAGAATTGCAGTAACGGATACTATAGTAAATATATGACCCTTGGATAAGAAGTTAACTGTTTTTCTCTGCTTAGCTACACCGAAAAGTTTAAGGTTGGTAAGGCCAAGTGCCATCAAGCCCTTAAGGATTACTCTGGTAATTACAAGTGCGGTAAACATGGAAAGAAGAATACCAATTGCAAGTGTCTGAGCGAAGCCCTTAACTGTACCTGAACCAAAGAACATAAGAACGAAAGCAGCAATAAGTGTTGTGATGTTACCATCGATAATAGCACTCAAAGCTTTCTTGAAACCTATATCCACAGAGTCTTCAAGCATCTTGCCGTTAGCAAGTTCTTCTCTGATTCTCGCGAAGATAATAACGTTAGCATCGACAGCCATACCAATTGAAAGGATGATACCTGCGATACCGGGAAGTGTAAGTGTAATCGCATCATTGAATACTGAAAGGATTACTACTATTAAAACTGTATACATTGCAAGAGCAAGTACAGATGCAAGTCCGGGAAGGAAATATACTGCAATCATGATGATTGCTACAAGTCCAAGACCGATTGCTGCGGCCTTGATACTGGTTGATACTGCTTCAGAACCAAGCTGAGCACCAACGATATTGGATCTTAATTCTTCAAGCTGAAGTTTAAGAGCACCGATACGAATCTTGGATGCAAGTCTGTCTGCTTCCTGAAGATCCTTCATACCTGTGATAACTGCTTCACCCTGAGTAATAACTACTGATACTCTGGGAACTGATATAAAGTTACCATCATAGTAGATAGCGATTGTCTCGCCATTGTTATAAGCTTTTCTTGTACCCTCTGCGAACTTCTCTGTTCCTTCGGGATTGAACTGAAGTGCTACAACATATTCCTTGCTACCTGTGCTCTTAACATCCTGAGTTGAAGCTCTTGCAGCCTTAACATCAGAACCTTCAAGGATAATTGAGCCTTCAGACTTTAACTCATCAATAGTCTTAAGAAGTACATAAGAAGGATCCTGCTCACTTGATGAATTAATGTCATAAGGTACTGCGTTGCCATTCTCATCAAGAAGAGCGCCTAATGTCTCTTCGTCATAACATACTGCATTGTTCTCATCTACATAGTAGAACTTCTTATAGTTCTCATCGATATATACGAGATTGCCATCTGCACTGAGCTCATATGTATAGTTAGGATTACCCATTGCATCAGTCTGAGCAATGAAGTAGAGTGAACCGGGCTTACCAAGTTCTTCAAGAATTGTAGATGCATCGGATACACCGGGAATTTCGATAGTGATACGATCGTTATTACCACCTTCCTGGTAAACCTGAGCTTCTGTTGAATATGTCTCTGCTTTATTACGAAGTTTTTCGATAGTATCGTTCATATCCTCTGCAGTAGGTGCTTCTTCTCCTACTACCTGATATGTGATACTGAGTCCTCCGGCAAGGTCCAGCCCCTGAGATATATCTCGGTAACTGCCTATTTTATTAGTTCCTACACCATTGATGGCTACATAGCCCAAGCCTGCTGTAAGAATCAATATAAGCGCAAGCGCTATTATTCTGCCTGTTCTGCCTTTCATTTTTAAAAATCCTTCCTAAACCTTAGATATATATTTATGCCTTTATACACTATTTCGCACAATATCTTATTATGCCATAAAATAACCCGAAAGTAAATATTGTCTGCGTATCAACTCGCTGACAGACCGATAGAATTCTCATTATTTGTTTTCTTTCGGCTTTTGGCGGTATGCCCAGTATTTATTTAATAAAAAATTAACCGGAGTAACAATAAGCAGATTAAACGCTTCTGCCAAAAGTTCTGCAACCACATGAGAAGTCAGTCCTGCAAGCCCCATAGCATAAACAATACTCATAATCTTATTAATATGTAATTCGAGTTTAAGTCCTTCCATCCACAAAGTCAGAAGTCCAAGATTTAAAAAAAAGCCTACAATATATGCAAGGTAGGTTTTAATCAAAACCTTCCACCAAACTCTTTTTTCTTTAGTTTTATCCTCTTTAAAAACAAATCTGCTGCTAAGTAAAAATGCAGAAAAAATGCTTACGGTAAAACCAACAAAGCTTGCAAATAGATAATGCGCTCCTATAAGAACTAGAAGCGCATAAATAACTTCACTTATAACGGTGTTTGAAACGCCGACCAATAAAAACTTAAAAATCTGAAATAATTTCTCTTTCATACTAAAACCCTTTAAGCGCCGGTCTTTGCGTCACTCACATTATCCTCTTGACGAACATTAAGATGTTCGTCAATTATGAATACCGGTCTGTTTCTGGCGGCGTCCAATACTCTCCACAAGTATTCCCCGAGAATCCCAATCATCATAAGAGTCAGACCCGAAGAGCACAGAACAACACTCATCAGCGATGCCCAACCCACAACCGGAACACCATTCGTGAAATACTCGATAAGCACGGATACAAACATCACGATTGCAAATATATTGAAAAGAGATCCTACCAATATCATGAACTTAATCGGTGCATTGGAAAAACTTATTAGAGTATCCATTACAAGACGTATTTTTTTCGCAAGCGTCCAACGGGATTTCCCTTTTTCTCTGTTTTTACGATCAAAAAATACTTTGTCAGTCTTAAAGCCTGACCACATTACCTGAAGTGTAAGGGATGAGTTTTTCTCGTCAAGACGCTCGATAACTTCAATTACTCTCCTGTCTATCAAATAGCAATCGCATCCGCCGCTCGGCATTTCCTTGTTAACAAACTTACGCACCATCGAGTAATAACGATTTGCAAAAAATACCTTAATAAAACTCTCGTCCCTGGATTTTCTGATGGCAAGAACAACTTTATTACCCTGTTTCCAGCTTTCAAACATATCAAGTATTAATGTCGAATCTTCCTGTAAATCTGCCTGTTTGGTCACCGCGCAGTCTCCTGTGCAAACAGAAAATCCCGCCAGAAGAGCAGAATGTTCACCAAAATTCCTTGATAGTTTCACAAGCCTCACTCGCTCATCCATATCACGAATTTCATTCATAATCTCCCAGGACTTATCACCCGATCCGTCATCAACCATTACCAGTTCGTAATCAGGTATCTGCAAAAAAACCTTTTCCTTTAAATCCAAATATAGATCCATTAAGGTATCTTCGTTGTAATATACGGGTATTATTATTGATAATTTGCTCATTTTTTACCTTTCTGAATCTCACTTAAATATTCGTCAAAGTCACGTATATATTCATTAGCATCATAATGTCTGCTCGCCAATACCAAAAGCACCGAATCTTTGGAAAAATCGTACATATCTTTCCATACCATCGATGAAATATAAAGCCCCATTCTGGGTTTGTTTAGTTCGACTATTATCTCTTTTGAACCATCAGCAAGTCGTACTTTACTCGTTCCGCTGACATTCACCAAGAGGAATTCCGTCTCTCGATTAGCATGACTTCCACGCACAACTTCAGAATCAGAGCCGTAAATATAAAAAACTCTCTTAATATCAAACGGAATATCCATTCCGTCTCCTTCGATAACCACAAGGTTTCCTCTTTCATCACCGAAATCGGCAAACTCTATGATTTTATACTGTTCTTCTAAGTTCATTTTTTCACCTGTTAACTATACTATAAATTTTTACTTGTTAACTGTCCTATGATTTTTCAATTATATTTTGTTATATTTATATTTTGTTATATTTTGTTATCTTAAAAACGATTAAGCGCATTTATAACATAATCCTGTTCTTCTTCTGTCATTCCGTTATAAAAAGGAAGTGACAAAACAGTATCTGCATATTCTTCGGTAATCGGAAAATCACCTTTTTTATATCCCAAGTTTGAATATGCTTTTGACAAATGCGGCGGAATAGGATAATGTATTATACTTCCTATTTCGCGTTCTTTTAAATATTCAATAAGTTCGTCTCTCTTTTTAGCACGAATCACAAACTGATGCCATACCGTAGTAACGCCGCTTCTGATGGCAGGAAGAATAAACTTATCATTATCAATTCCTTCCAGATATTTTTCAGCAAGCTTTTGACGTTCAGCGTTTAATTCATCTAAATGTTTTAATCTGACGGATAAAAGTGCAGCCTGAATTTCATCTAATCTCGAATTCGCTCCGACCACATCAAAATAATATCTTTTGCTGCTTCCGTAATTTCTGTACATTTTCATATCTCCGGCAATTATATCACTGTTTGTAACTATACAACCGCCATCACCAAACGCACCTAAATTTTTAGAAGGATAAAATGAGAAACAGCCGATATCTCCGAATGTTCCAGTCATCCTGTCTCCTGCCATCGCCCCGTGAGACTGCGCACAGTCTTCTACAAGAAAGAGACTATGATTTTTACAGATGGCCGAAATACGATTCATATCGCAGGACTGTCCGTACAAATGCACAACCAATACCGCTTTTGTTTTTTCAGTAATTTTTTCTTCCACTTTATTAGGATTGATATTATAGTACTCATCAGGTTCCACAAAAACAGGAGTCGCGCCGTTGATTGTAATACCCATTACGCTCGCTATATACGTATTGGCAGGGACAATTACTTCATCTCCTTCACCGATTCCGAGTACTTTAAATGCCAACCAAAGAGCATCTAATCCGCTTGCCAGAGCAACAGCATATTTCGCGCCTGTGTACGCTGCAAATTCTTGCTCAAATTTTTCCACATGCGGACCTAATATATAATATCCTGAACGAAGCACTTCAAGTGCTGCGGCTTCGAATTCATCCCGGTACTGATTAAAACCCCTGTCTAATCTGTTTGCTGCAACTTTCATCTGTAATCCACCATTTATTTAGTATGAAAATATTATATGTATAATTAACAATTAATGTATAGATTTATTTAACAACATATCTTTTGTGTTTTTGTAAAGACACCTCTATCATTTTACCACAGAACATATAAAAAATGATATATCGCATAATGTTAGTCCATCTAACGATTGGAGGTATGTTTATAGCGTGATTTTATTGAATATATGTTGAATATACGCTTTATTAATTGCCTGTTTCATCTTCATCAGTCTCTTCGTGCTCCGCAAGCCTTATTTTTACAAGCATTATACGGTTTCTTGCAACCTTGAGAGCCGTCAGGACGCTGCCATCCTCGAGCGTTACATCTTCGTGTTCCCTGGGCAACCTGTCCAGATGGTCTATCATAAGGCCCGCTATCGAATCATAATCCTCACTTTCGAATTCTGTCTCGAGCGCATCATTGATATCATCAAGCTTGACATTACCGTGAGCTATGTACTCGTTATCTCCTATTTTCTTGATGAGTTCTTCTTCATCGGTATCATACTCGTCCCTTATCTCTCCGACTATCTCTTCAAGTAAGTCTTCAAGAGTAATCATACCTTCCGCAGCGCCGTACTCATTAAGAACTATCGCGATGTTGTTGGATGATTGTCTGAGTCTCGCAAGCAAATCTGTGATGCTGTTATACTCATACGTGTAGTAGGGTTCTCTTAAAAATGAATCGATGTTAAATGTATCGGGATTCTTAACAAAAAGAAAATCCTTCATGTTAATGATTCCAACTATATTATCCTTACTGTCTTCATAAACAGGAAGTCTTGTATACATATTCTCTCTAAAGACATTCATTATCTCACGATATGTTGCCTTCTTAGATACTGTCACCATATCGATACGAGGAATCATGATATCTCTTGCTGTGGAATCTCCAAGATCAAAAATGTTGTTAATAATATCTTTTTCTTCTTCCTCAATTACACCATCTTCATGTGATGTATCAAGAATAGTTCTAAGTTCACCCTGAGTAATCGAAGGAGAATCTTTTTTATCATTGATACGAAGAATAAACATGATTATTTTTGCTATGCCTTCAACAAGGAAAATAATCGGTGTAAAAAGAAAGAGATATATTCTAAAAATCCATGAATAAAAAGATACTATTTTATCTGCGTTAATTTTTGCCCACTGCTTGGGAATTATTTCGCCGACAAGTAATACTATAAAAGTAAGCGCTCCTGTTGATACGGATACGGCCCATGAATAACCACTCTGAACAGCAAGCGTAGTTGTAAGTGCAGATGCAGCAATATTAACTATGTTGTTACCAATCAAAATACCGCTTATTAACTTGGAATAATTACCAAGAATTTTTAATGTTCTTTTTGCAGACTTATGACCTTCATCAGCAAGTGACTTAAGTCTTATCTCATTGGCACAGTTGAATGCAGTTTCTGCTGATGAAAAAAATGCAGATAAAACAATCAATAAAACCAATGCAATTATTTTAATTATTAAATCCATTTTACTCCAATAAAAAATTAAAAAATTTTCACTTCAAAAAATATATAAATAAGTATTTTATTTTTTATAAATCAACTAACTATTTTATTCAAATTAATCATCAAAAAATTTCATTCGACAAATATAAAAAATATTATATTTAATTCTTGATAAATGTACAAGAAAAATCGATACCATTGACAATTATTATCAATCAATTAAAATATAGATAGAGGGGAAAAATAAAATGTTGGATACGATTAAATCAATTCTTAAAGAATCGAATAGAATTGTATTTATCACGGGACTCGGAACCATAACTGAATCAGGTGGTCGTGACCTGTGGGATTCCTCGCTGTTTTATGCTCTTGAAAAAGAGTATCATATGTCTCCCGAAGAATTACTTTCTGCCGGAGAATATTCATCAAGAAAAGAACGTTTTTACAAGTTCTATAAAAAAGAAGTTATCTCTTATTTACCCAAGCCTAGCGAAACATTTTCTTTAATCAAAAAACTTGAAGACGAAGGTCGTCTTGAAGCTGTATTGTCATTCAATATTTTTGGTCTTGAAAAAATTGCTGGCATAAAAAGGACAGTTGAACTTGATGGTAGTGTATATGATAATTACTGTCCTAAATGTTATAAAAAATTTGATATAAATTATCTCTTGGAATCACCGGGAATTCCTGTATGTGATACATGCAAAAAAGCATTACGTCCCAACATAAGATTACTTGGTGAACGAGTTGACAACGACTTATATACGATGGGATGTGTTGCATGTACCAATGCAGATACAGTTGTTGTATTAGGATGTGATTTAGGTGGTGGAAAGATACAATACGTAACAGGTCACTATAAAGGATGCAACCTGATCCTTTTAGCCAACGAAGAACACTACTCCGATAAATACGCTGACTATGTATTATATGGAAATATATCAGATAATCTAAAAAACGTTTTGGAATAAAATCCAAAACGTTTTTTATTTAATAGTTTACCCCGTCTTCTCTAAAAAAGAATTTAGATAGCTTTTCTTAAGATATACTTGCTTTCGAAATCGCCAATGGGAATGGGCTTGTCATATAAGAATCCCTGCATTGAATCGCAACCAAATTCGTATACTACTCTTTCCTCATCCTTGGTCTCAATACCTTCACATACGATATCCATCTCAATCTCATTAAGAATTCTGATAAGTCCCTTGATAATATCCATTCCTTTTCTGTTGTTAAGAGAGTTCTTAATGAATCCCTTATCAAGCTTAATGATATCTACAGGAAGAATTCCGATAAGGTTAAGTGATGAATAACCTGCACCGAAATCATCAACTGAAATCTTAAATCCGTATGCTCTTAATTTTTCAATCTTATCTATGATGAGTTCAGACTCTTCAAAGAACACCGACTCAGTAACTTCGAATTCTACATAGTCGGGAGAAATATTATACTTCTCAAATTCCTCGATGATATCCTCAACAAGTGAATCATGATAAAAATGTATCTTGGAAAGGTTGATTGATACTGTAACTACATCTCTGCCTTCAGCAACCCACTCCTGAATCTTTCTGAACACGTGCTTCATAACATACCAGTCGAGGTCTAATACCTTACCTGAGTTTTCAAGCACAGGAATGAAGATATCGGGAGGAACAATGTTGCCATCATCATCTATCAATCTTGTGAGAGCTTCTGCTCCACATATCTTACCCTTTGTAACGGAAATCTTGGGCTGCATATAAACCAAAATCTCGTCATTCTCAAGAGCCTTTTCAAAGATTGGTATTAATCTTGACTCAGCCTCTTTTAACTCCTGGAGTTTCTTGGTATACATTGCAAAAGGAATGGAATAGTTACCCTTAACACTTCTTCTTGCAATATTGGCTTTGTCAATAATAGATGTAATCTGCTCATCAAAGTCATCGATTACACATACGCCTGTATTTAAGTGAACAGAGGTCTTAGAATACTCTGCCTTATGTTGCTTGCAAAAATCTTCCTGCAGTTTCTTTAAGACTTCTTTCTGAGATTTCCATTCGTCCTTCTCGAACTGATAGAGTCCAATAACATGATCGGAATAAGGTCTGCATGCCATGATGCACTGTGTCTGTGACGCAAAAACATCAGCAAGATCCTTAATGAGCCTGTCGCCTGCACCATATCCGTATACTCTGTTAATGTACTTAAACTTGGAAAAATCTGTTGAAATCAAAACATAGAACTTATTAGGATCGGCCTTTGCAAGAAACACTGAAGCCCTATCTATGAAGTCGTCAAATAAATACAATCCGGTTAATTTGTCTTTGTTATCCATATTCTCTATTCCTCATTTTAGTGTTGGATTTTAAAAACAAATATCCGATTAATTCCCACCTGTAATATTATACTTTAATACGCATATAATGTCCATACGTCATATCGACTAATATGGACACATGTTTTTGTTCGATTTGTCCACTTTTTATCCACTTTGACAAAAAGTTATCATACACCGCTATTTTACAGGGCTTGAGACGTGACAGAAGTACCCCTCATCTATGAGATATGCACTTAATTTTGCAACCCTTTTATTATCTGTATTTTCGACCACAAAACCGGCATCAAAATCCTCATAAAATTTGGTAAAAGGTTCCGATAATCCCTTGCCGGTATATTTCGCATAACTTTCTTTTGCGCTCCATATACGAGCAAATCTCGTTAATGCTTCATCCTCAGTAGATGCTCCCTTTACATATTCATTCTCTTTTTCGTTAAACCATTTCTCAGCAATACGCAGATTGACCTTTCTGGCCTGTTGAATATCAACACCTACATTCTCGTCAGAAAGCGCCAATACGCAGTATTCTCCAGAATGAGAGATATTAAAGTATATGTCCGACTTATCACCCACATAGGCCTTTCCGTATTCGTCATATGTTATATCAAAATTCTTAATCGAATTCTCATTAAATACATCGTAATCCGTTATTAAGTTGACATCCGTATATTCATCGTTCTTGAAAGTATGAGCAAAGGTAAAAAGCATGAGCTTAGCACTGCATGACAGTGCTCTGTCCCTTTTAACCTTATACTTTTCAAGTCGCTCCCTTATCTCTAATGATAAAAGGGACATCTTATCAAGTAAGATGTCCTCATCATTTTCTGTAAGTTTTATAACAAATAACTTAATCATAATTAGTGCTTAAGCGCCTCTGCGTAGAAGTCTTTGAACTCTTCGAAGCCCTGCTTCATAAGAGTCTCTTTCTGGAACTTCTTGTTCTTATTCATTCTGGCTACAAGTACAACCTTGCCATCATTTCTGAGCTTATCAGCTTCCTTGATAATCTCGCCCATTCTGTCGCCTGTAATTCCTTTTTCTACAAGGAAAGCAATCTTCTCTGATTCGCCGGGAATCTTGAAGCCTTTTTCAAGCATGATGGTGATGATTCTCTCGAATCCGATTGAGAAGCCACATGCAGCAGTATCGTTACCTGTGAACTTACCGATCATCTTATCGTATCTACCGCCACCGGCTACAGAACAGTTAAGTTCTGCCATCTCAACTTCATAGATGGTACCTGTATAGTACCCCATACCACGTACAAGTGTGGGATCAAAAGCAAGATTGCAGTCTGCGGATTTTGCTGCTTCAACAGATGCAAAAATCTCTTTTAAGTTCTCTGTAACACCATCTTCAATGCATCCTGATAACTTGTCTGTAAGATAATCAAGCTGCTCCTTGAATGTAGCGTTATTAAGTGAATCCATGCCTTCAAAAAGTGACATGTATTTATCAACGATGGAAGAATCAAATCCTGCATTAACAAGTTCTTCTCTGACGCCGTCAATACCGATCTTATCCATCTTATCAAGGATAACGAATACCTCGTCTATTCTCTCACTGTCAAAACCTGCATATTCACTCATAGCTTTAAGGATACGTCTGTCGTTAATCTTAACCTTAAAGCCGTTAAAACCAAGCTTAGATAAAAGAGTGGTTGTAGCAAGGATAAGCTCTATCTCAGCTAAGTTGCCACTCTCACCAAGGATATCTATATCGCACTGCATGAACTGACGAAATCTACCCTTTTGAGGTCTCTCAGCTCTGAAAACATTGCCCATCTGAAGAGCCTTAAAAGGCTGAGGAAGTACTGCCTGATTATTGGAATAATATCTTGCAAGAGGAAGTGTTAAGTCATATCTTAATCCGGAATCTACGAGGTCATTCTCGCTATTTGCTGTCTCAAGATTAAGTTTCTCACCTCTTTTTAATACCTTAAAGATTAACTTCTCATTCTCGCCGCCCTGGTTGGAACATAAGTTTTCAACATGCTCTACGCAAGGAGTCTCGATATGTGAAAAGCCGAATGATTCGTAAGTCTTTTCAATAACAGAGATACAATAATCTCTGATACGCATCTCCTCAGGTAATATATCCTTCATACCCGTAACGGGCTTTTTAGTCAAACTCATTATGTATATGTCTCCTTAAGTTTTTTAGTAGTTGCCTTGCGAAAGAGGATTATATGCTCTCTCATGCTCGATTGTGGTAAAGTCATTATGACCGGGATAGACCTTGGTCTCGGGAGGAAGCTTTAAAAGCTTATCTACAGACTCTCTCATATCGCTTAAAGAACCGCCCTCAAAATCAGTACGTCCCACTGTCTCGCAAAACAAAGTATCGCCACTGAATAAGAGTCCGTCTTCCTCGAAGTAATAGCATACGCCACCCTTGGTATGACCGGGCGTGTATATAACCTTACACTTCATTGAACCAACTACAATCTCATCGCCATCGGATACTGCTCTGTCGAGTTTTAAGCTAATGTTTTTATTAATCTTAACTGACTGATTAATCTCAGGATCCAAGTATCCGGGAGCATCGAATTCTCCACCGATAATCTCGGCATCGCAGAGTTTTTTGATACCTTCTACACCAAGTATATGATCAAAATGTGCATGTGTAAGTAAGATTGCTTTTATTGTTAATCCTTTTTCTCTAAGCTTAGTAACGAAGAGTTCTCCGTCCTTGGCAGGATCAATAATTATACAGTCATACTCTCCTTCCTTATGAAGAAAGTATGTATTATTTTCAAGCATGCCGAGTGTTAAGCATCCGACAACAATTGACATAGTAGATTTCCTTTCGGGTATTATTTTGTACGCTCTACTTCGATAACGCCATTAATCTGTGATATCTTATCGCAAAGCTTACTTAAGTCTTCCTTGCTTCTCGTCCTAAATGAGAGATGCATTGTAGCCACGCCCTTTTTGGACAGATTGGTATTAAGCGAATTAATCATAAGATCAGCTTCCGTAAATACCTTGGTTACATCATATAAAAGACCTGTTCTCTCATTGGCATATATCGTAATCTCAGCAAGATAATTATCAAGTGATCCTTCAAGCGCAGCCGCCTGCCAAGAAGCAACTATGATACGTCCTTTATCCTCATCGGATAAAAGCTGAGGATTCATATTGACGCAGTTTCTTCTATGAATCGTAACTCCTCTTCCTCTGGTGATAAATCCGATAATCTCATCGCCCGGAATAGGATTGCAGCACTTACCGAATCTGACTTCAACATCGTCGGTACCGTTAACTATAATGCCGTTACGCTGTCCGCCCTTGTCTGAACGCGAATAATTATTCTTGATGGAACTGATAATCTCTTCATTGGTCAGAGTCTTGGGATGGTCTTTTTCATACATAGCGAGCAATCTGTTGATTGCCTGGCCTTCCTTGATACCACCGTGTCCGATGGCCGCAAGAAGAGCATCCCAATCTTTGAATGAATAATTATCAAGTAATCGTTTTCTGTATTCTTCAGTGGCTATGGTATTAAAATCGATATTGTTCTGCTTGCAGAACTCAGCGACTTTTTCACGTCCTCTGACGATATTCTCATCTTTCTGCTGACGTTTGAACCACTGGTTAATCTTATTCTTAGCCTGTGTTGAACGAACCTTTTTGAGCCAATCACGTGAAGGTCCGTTGGATGAGTTGTTGGTTAAAATCTCAACGATATCACCGTTTTTAAGAGTGTAATCATTGCTAACAAGCACATTGTTAACCATCGCACCGACCATCTTGTTACCAACATCTGTATGAATGGCATATGCAAAGTCGATGGGTGTTGAACCGCTTGGCAACTCAACTGTTCTTCCCTTAGGAGATGAACAGTATATATTTTCTGTGAATATATCAAGGTCATTATGAATGAGGGATAAAAACTTTTCATTATCCTCTTCCTCAAGACACTCTGTGATACTTCTTAACCAGTCGCTCTTTTCAACTTCCTTGGCAGATACTTTTTTACCGTCTGATTCTTCCTTGTATTTCCAGTGTGATGCAATACCGTACTCAGCTTCCTTATGCATCTCTCTGGTTCTAATCTGAATCTCAAACGGTGCCTTAGCATCCGTTGTATCGAATACTGTTGTATGTATTGACTTATATCCGTTTTCCTTAGGATTGGCTATGTAGTCCTTAAACCTGTTGTTCATTGGCTTAAAGTTCTTATGTACATATCCTAATGCGGTATATATGTCATCTTCATCTTCTACGATTATACGAACCGCAAAGAGATCATATATCTGATCAAGAGTTTTGCCCTGATTCTTCATCTTACGATAGATGGAGAAAAGGTGCTTAACTCGACCGTCAACACGTGCATGAATATCCGCATCTTCCATGATGCCCTTAACCTTCATAACAAGGCTTGCGATGTATTCCTCACGTTCTTCCTTGGTCAATACCATCTGATCAACCAGGTTCTTATACTCTTCGGGCTCGAGATATTTAAAAGATAAGTCTTCAAGTTCGACCTTAATCTTACCGATACCAAGACGCTGTGCAAACGGAGCATATATCTCCATGGTCTCCTTAGCCTTCTCATACTGCTTGGCGGGAGGCATGTGCTCGAGCGTACGCATATTGTGAAGTCTGTCGGCAAGCTTGATGATGATAACTCTGATATCCTGAGCCATCACAAGGAACATGTTACGAAGATTGACTGCCTGTTCCTCTTCCTTGGAAGAATACTTGAAGTCCTTGGTAACCTTGGTAACACCTGCTACAAGCTTGGCTACATCTGAACCAAATTTTCTCTCAAGGTCGGCAGTTGTAATAACGGTATCTTCAACAACATCATGTAAGATACCGGCAATAATTGTTTCCTTATCCATCTGAAGATCAGCCAGGATAATAGCTACGTAAAGAGGGTGAATAATGTAAGGTTCACCACTTCTTCTAACCTGATCCTCATGCGCAGAGTATGCAAGCTCATAAGCATCTCTGATGGAAGTAAAATCTTCGGAGGGGTGATAATCTTTTATTCTCTTGATAAGGTCATGATAGAGTATGACAGGTTCAATATTGGCGCCGATATCTTCTATGCGGCCATAGTCAATGACAAAGTCATTCTGAACAAGATCTTCTTTTTTATCAGCCATATCAATCCCTCCTTCCGTTATTACTAAATAAACAAGTTATAAAAGCAAAAATCTTTGTTATATTATAATACTTTTTTACGAATTGTTAAGAACAGAAAATGCGATATTGGTAGCATGGTCTCCGACTCTCTCAAGACCTGATAAAATATCGGAATAAAGCATACCTGCTTCAGCAGTACATTCATTCTTGGTAAGTCTCTTAACATGAGCCTGCTGGAATTCTTTTTCCATGTTATCAATCTTATCCTCAGTCTCTCTTACCTGTTCGATATGCTCCATCTTTCTTGAAGAGAACATCTCGATAGCATACTGAAGATTTAAGTTGATTGCATCCATCATTCTTTCCATCTCGTTGAATGCTTCTTTTGAGAATTCTATATGCTTCTCTTTTCTCATCTGTGCAGTCTCTGCTATGTTGGTAGCATGGTCGCCGATACGCTCGATATCGTTAACCACATGGAAATATGCACCGATGTTTTGTAAGTCTTCGATGGGGATGTTGCTCTGTGTCAACTTAACAAGATAGTCGGTAATGGTCTTATTAAGGAAGTTGATATTCTTTTCTACCTCAGCAACCTTTTCTATCTCTTCGTCATCCAGAGTAACAAGTGAGTTCATAGCACGGTTTAAGTTATCAAGCGAAAGATTGGCCATACGTTCAATCTCATTGGTAACTTCTACAACAGCGGTTGCGGGATTGAATACAACCTTATTGCCGATGAACTGAAGTTTGAATTCGTCGTTGTATCCGACTTTCTCATCCTTACCGGGAATAACAAGGTAAGTAGCCTTAACAAGCAATGACGAGAACGGGAATAATATAAGTACCTGGAATACCTTAATGATTGTGTGACTGTTAGCAACGAATCGACCGCAATCCTGTTTTGAAAGTGCCATAATAACATTGACGATAGGATTGGAAGCACCTGATACATTATCAAGAATAATCATGATAACAAATACGATTGCTGTACCTGCGAGGTTAAACAAGAAGTGAATCATAGCGGCTCTTTTTGCATCCTTCATACCTGATAAAGAAGCAAGAAGTGCTGATACGCAGGCACCCATGTTACAACCTAATATGATAAAGATAATTATTGAAAAATTATCGAGTAATCCCTGTTGAGCCAACAAGAGAACAATACTTACCGTAACAGATGAACTCTGTACAACTCCAGTAATAAAGAATCCTATTAAAACTGCAAGGAAAGGATTGGATAATGATGCGAAGAAATCAAGTATCTCAGGTGATTCTTTAAGTCCGCCCATAGCTGAACTCATAAGCGAGATACCAAGGAAAAGTGTGCCAAAAGCAACTACTATCTGTCCGACTCTGTTGATGCCGGGCTTTTTGAAAAACATGACCAAGATTGCACCGATTAATAAGAAGATAGGTGCGTAGTCACTTAACTTAAAAGATACGAGCTGTGAGGTAATGGTAGTACCGATATTGGCACCCATTATGATACCTGCAGCCTGATAGAGGTTAATCAGACCTGAGTTAACGAAAGATACGACCATGACGGTACACGCACTGGATGACTGAACAATAGCGGTAAAAAGCATACCGACGCCAAGACCTGCAAACCTGTTGGTTGTGAAGATCTCAAGTATTTTTCTCAGTTTTGCACCGGCAGTCTTCTCAATGGATTCGCTCATCTGCTTCATTCCGAATAGGAATAATCCTAGTCCGCCGCACAATGTCAACACAGCACTAAAACTCATACAGTCCTCCGATTATATACCAAAAAACTCCTTAGTACCCTCTATATCGTTTTCTATCTGTGAAAAAAGTTCTGCTACATCAGCAAACTTTTTTTCTTCTCTAATGTATTTTAAAAAGTATACTCTGATTCTTTTGCCGTACAAATCAGAATCTACGGGACAGTCAATAAGATGACTCTCCACATTGACCATTCCTTCATCGGATACGGTAGGACGTACACCTACATTGCTGACAGCGTGGTAAGTGTCTGTATCATCCACCTCTACTATGGTCATATATACACCGTTTTTAGGAATAATTCTGCCTTGCGGAACGTTGATATTAACTGTCGGAATATTGAACTTATGCGCTACTCCGGCACCTTTAACAACAGGTCCATAGAGATAATAATCATATCCGAGCATCTCGGATGCATCTTCCATCTTGCCATCCTGTAAACACTTGATGATTCTGGAAGAAGATACTGCATTGTCATTATACAACACTTTATCGATTATCTCTGTATTAAATCCATATTTTTCCGAGAGTTTTTCAACCTCTTTTGCATTGCCCTTGCCATCCTTGCCAAAAGACACATCGCTTCCGCATACAAGAGCTTTCATATGAAGTTTATTAATCAATATTTCCTTGACGAATTTCTCAGGTGAATAAGAAGATATCTCTTCGTCAAAAGGAAGTTCAACAAGTATATCCACTCCTATCTCATCCATCTCAGAGATAATCTCTCCTCTGGTGTTAAGATGAGGCAGGCTCTTTTTTTGAAAGAACTCTTCAGGAAAAGGGTTAAAAGTTATAGCTACGCTAGTAGCATCCTCAAGGTCGGACATTAAAACAAGTTCCTCTAAAAGAGTTGCATGTCCGATATGAACTCCGTCAAACTTACCTATGGAAATAACTGTATCTTCTTTTAACTTAGGTATTTCCTTGTAAATCTTCATGATTAGAATTCCTCGAGTGCTAACAAATCAAGTATTTTCTTTTCCACGTGTTCCATCTGGCCCTTTGTATAAAAGCCCGATGCTCTTATGTGTCCGCCACCGCCGAATGTCTGGCATATCTTGGACACGTCAACTTTTTCCTTGGATCTCATTGATACCTTAACGGTATCTGCATTCATGGGATACATGAATATAGCTACTTCCACGCCTGTGGTGATACGTAACTGATTGATAACTCCATCCAAGTCTTTCTTTTCTATGCCGTATTCTTTCATCTCTTTGGCTGTTATCTGACCAATAATAACTTTACCGTCAAAAAGAAGTCTCGATGAAAGCACTATTCTTGCACATGCCACATTCTGAGAATATGTCTTTTCATAAAATGTCGTGTCGACGATATACTGTGTATCGATATTCTCTTCCATAAGACGGGCGCATATGCGAAGTGTCTCAGGAGATGTAGCTGCATATTTTAGCATACCTGTATCATGAATAATTCCGATGTATATCCAGGATGCTATTTTCTTATCGATTAATTTATCATCAATAAGATTGAATATCAATTCAGCTGTTGAAGATGCTGTGGGAACTACGAGATTGATATCTCCGCTTCCATCCGCATTGCTGATATGATGATCGATATTTACTCTTACTTTTGCGTTCTCCCAGAGTTTCTTGCCACCTGCAAGTCTCTCAGGTGTCGCATCAAGAAGAAAATATACTTCAGGATTAAAACCTGAAAATGATGAATCAACTATCTCACTGCCTTCAATTGTCTTAAAACAATCAGGAATAGGCTCTAGAAAAAGACGTATGTCCTTTTCGGGATACACTTTTCTAAGATATAAAGTCAGAGATATACATGAACCTATCGCATCGCCATCGGGACTTATATGTGCAGATATCGCTATACTCTTATATTCTCTTACAATCTTTAATATATCCATATTTCCCCTGGATTAGTTGTTCTCTTCTGAAGACTCTTCGTCTTCGTTTTCCTCTCTCTCATGTAAGGGAGCATTAACCTCATCTATAAGCTTGCTCATCTTAAGTCCGTAATCAAGTGACTCGTCAAGTATGAATGTGAGTTCGGGAGTATTGCGCATGTTAAGTCTTTTGGCCAAAAGTGTTCTTATCATACCCTTGGCATTGTTAAGACCTTCCATTGTCTTCTCTTTTTCATCTTGCTCACCCATAACGGATATATATACCTTACAGGTCTTAAGGTCCGGAGCAACATATACATCAGTAACTGATGTAAAGGGGTTGATACGCGGATCCTTAACCTCATAGGATATAATCTGTGACAACTCTTTATGAACTTCAGAATTGATTCTTATATTTTTTATACTGCCTTTTCTCATATTGTCACCTCTTGGTGTTTATCTGGGCACCTCAACCATCTCGTATGCTTCAACGATATCAAGTTCCTGAATTCCGTTAAATCCTTCGAATACAAGACCACATTCGTATCCGGCTTTAACTTCCTTAACATCATCCTTGAATCTCTTGAGTGATGCAAGCTTACCTTCGAAAATCTGCTCGCCTTCTCTGGAGATACGTACGGAGCATCCTCTCTTAACGAGACCGTCAAGTACATATGAACCTGCGATATTACCGATTGCGTTAGCCTTGAAGATCTGACGTACTTCGCAGTGACCGATAACTTTTTCTTCAAATACAGGATCAAGAAGTCCCTTCATAGCAGCTTCGACATCTTCGATAGCCTGGTAGATGACGCTGTAGAGTCTTACATCTACACCTTCTCTGTCAGCTGTATCTTTTGCCTGATTATCAATACGTACATTGAAACCGATGATAATAGCTTCTGATGCAGATGCAAGTGTAACATCGGATTCGTTGATGGCACCTACACCACCATGAATAACCTTAACAACAACTTCTTCGTTAGAGATCTTTTCAAGACTCTGCTTAACTGCTTCAACTGAACCCTGAACATCAGCCTTAACGATGATGTTGAGACTCTTAAGATTATCTTCCTTAATCTTGGTGAAGACATCATCAAGACTCATCTTGCTCTTGGTGTCTTCAATCTTCTTAATCTTGTGCTCTGCAATGAATGTATCAGCAAAATGCTTAGCTTCCTTATCGTTCTCATGTGCGATGAATACATCGCCTGCACTGGGTGCCTGGTTAAGACCTAAAATCTCAACAGGTGTTGAAGGAGTAGCTACCTTAACATTTTCCTTCTTGTCATTAATCATGGCTCTAACTTTACCATGTGCCTCACCGGCTGAGATAAAGTCACCGACTTTAAGAGTACCCTTCTGTACAAGTACTGTAGCAACAGGTCCTCTGCCCTTATCAAGCTTAGCCTCGATAACAAGACCTCTGGCCTTTCTGTTAGGATTGCTCTTAAGTTCGAGAATCTCAGCAGAGATAAGGATGTTTTCAAGAAGGTCATCAATACCAAGACCCTTCTTAGCAGATACGGGAACATAGATTGTATCGCCGCCCCATGCTTCGGGATTGAGCTGATGATCTGATGAAAGTTCTGTCATAAGCTGTGATATCTGAGGATAAGAAGTCATATCCTTAACCTTGTCATCAAAGTCATAACCAATCTTATCTACCTTGTTAACCGCTACTATGATAGGTACGCCTGCAGCTTTTGCATGGCTGATAGCCTCAACTGTCTGGGGCATAACACCATCATCGGCAGCAACTACGAGTACAGCGATATCTGTACTTGTAGCACCTCTCATACGCATTGCTGTGAATGCTTCATGACCGGGTGTATCAAGGAATGTAATATTCTTGTCGTTAATCTTAACCTGGTAAGCACCAATATGCTGTGTGATACCGCCTGCCTCTCTGTCGATAACGTGTGTATTTCTGATAGCATCAAGGAGTGAAGTTTTACCGTGATCGACGTGACCCATTACACAGATAACGGGAGGTCTCTCAACAAGGTTCTCTTCATTCTCTTCATCTTCCTTAAGAAGTTCTTCGATAACGTCTACCTTTTCTTCCTTCTCGCAGAGGATATCGTATTCCATTGCTATCTCTTCTGCCTTTTCAAATGAGATCTCTGTGTTAACAGTAACAATCTCACCTGCAAGGAAGAGCTTCTTAACGATTGTAGAGGGCTGAAGTTTCATCTTGTCAGCAAGGTCTCTGATAGTTAATACTTCAGGTAATACAAGTACCTTGATATCATCTTCAACCTTCTCGACTTTCTTTTCAGGCTTAATGAATGCACCGGGCTTTAATGCCTTGCCCTTCTGGCCCATTCCGTCCTCATATCTGTCGTCGTAGCTGTTCTTCTTTTTATCCTTTTCCTGAGAATTTCTTCTCTTGTCGTCTTTTCTCTTGTTGTCAGGAGCAACACCTGAAGCGGGAGCCTCGAACTTGGGACCACCCTTTCTTGCAAATCTGTTATCTCCTTCTGCATCCTTGTCAAATGCAGGATTTCTCTTGAAATCAGGAGCGCCCTTTCTTACAAATCCATCTCTGGGAGCCTGAGGACGATTCTCCTGAGGAGCTCTCTGGTCGTTTCTCTTGAATCCATCGTTAGCAGGTCTTCTTTCCTGGCTTACAGGCTTAACGGGTGCCTCTGTAACCTGAGGTGTCTCGTTAACGGGAGCTGCTACTTTCTTGGGTGCTTCGTTCTCAACCTCTTTTGCCTTCTGTGTATGCTCAGGAACAAAGTTAACGCTGGGAGCAGCTGAAGGAGGTGTTGAAGGCTTGATAAGTCTTGTAGGAGCCTGATTCTGAGGTCTTACCTGGCTTCTAGGCATATTACCCTGCTGGCCTTGGTTAGGTCTCTTACCCTGCTGTGAAGGATTAACGAACTGAGTGTTAATCTTGAAAGTGAACTTAGGTCCCTTCTTAGCTTCGGGTGTAGGCTCACTCTTAACAGGTTCGCTCTTAGCAGGCTTGCTTGCTGCCTTAGCTTCTGCGGGCTTTTCTGCAGGCTTTTCTACTGCCTTCTTTTCTTCTTTCTTAACTTCTTCCTTGGCTGCTGCCTTGGGAGCACTTTTATCTTCCTTAGGTGCGCTCTTTTTAGCAAAAGCTTTCTTTACCATTTCAGTCTCTTCATCAGAGAGATTCTTGGTAGCAGCCTTGCACTCTATACCTTTATCGTTGGCAAATGCAATGATCTCTTTGCTTGTAACACCTAATTCTTTACTTAAATCACTTATTTTCATTCAATTACCTCCGAACTCGATTGATTTCTCTCAATTTCTTTTTTGATACCTGATGCAAAACCTTCATCAAGTATTACTAAAGCCGCTCTTTCTTCGCATCCAATGTGTTTTCCAAGTTCCTCTTTTGTTGAGTACTGATACATTGGAATATGTCTGAAAGAACACATGTCGCTATAATGCTTTTTCGTATTATCGGAAGCATCAAGCGCAACTATCACAAGCTTCGCGCTTTTTGCTTTTATCTCATTCTCCACACAATACTCACCGCTTTTTAGCTTTCCGGCTTTTTTAGCAAGTCCCATGAGAGATAAAACTTTATCATTAGTCACTAAATAACTCCTTTAGGGCATTGTCGAAAAATTCTTCGGGAACCGTCATCTTGAAACTTCTGTCAAGTGCATGGTTCTTTCTAAGTTTTTCAACACAATCTCTGTTTTTGCAAACATATGCTCCTCTGCCATTACGCTTACCTGTCATGTCAAGAACTATCTCGCCTTCGGGAGTTCTGACTATTCTTACAAGTTCTTTTTTCTCACTTGTCTCTCTGCAAGAGATACAGGTACGAATGGGAGTCTTTTTATTCTGCATCTTCTACGTTGCCCTCTTCAATCTCATCCGTGTTTACATATTCTTCATCGTAAACTGCGTTCTCATCGTATTCTGCGTTGTCATCATATTCGAACTCTTCGTTCTCTGTTGAGAATCCGAATGCTTCTCTAGCCTGTGACTCAGACTTGATATCAATCTTGAATCCTGTAAGCTTAGCTGCAAGACGTGCATTCTGGCCTTCCTTACCGATGGCAAGTGAAAGCTGTGAGTCAGGAACGATTACCATTGCTTCCTTGCTCTTGGGATCTTCCTCGTTAACAGCAACAGCGATAACCTGCGCAGGTGAAAGAGCATTCTGGATAAGCTCATTGGCATCAAAGCTCCAGTTGATGATATCAATCTTCTCACCGCCAAGTTCGTCAACGATTGCATTAACTCTTGCACCGTTAAGACCTACACATGCACCTACGGGATCTACGTTCTCATCCTTAGAGTATACAGCCATCTTAGTACGACTGCCGGGCTCTCTTGCAATGCTCTTAATCTCTACGATACCATCTCTAATTTCAGATACTTCTGCTTCGAAAAGTCTCTTAACAAATCCGGGATGTGTACGTGATACAAGAATTCTGGGTCCCTTGGGTGTATTCTTAACTTCTGTAATGAATACCTTGATTCTGTCTGTAGGACGGAAGTGCTCACCCTTAACCTGTTCTGACTCGTTAAGGATTGCATCTGCCTTACCAAGGTTAATGGATATATTCTTACCGATGTATCTCTGTACTACACCAATAACGATATTGTTCTGCTTGGAATAATACTGATCAAATACAACGTTTCTTTCTTCTTCACGAATCTTCTGAAGGATTACGCTCTTAGCATGCTGTGTAGCGATACGTCCGAATTCCTTGGACTGAAGTTCGAATCTAACTACATCTCCTGCCTTAGCCTTCTTGGCAACCTTCTTAGCTTCTTCAAGATCAACCTGTGTAACAGGATCTGTAATATCATCTGCAGTTTCAACTACAGTCTTTTCCTGGTATAAATGATATTCACCTGTTTCTCTATCCATCTCGACGATGCAGTTCTCATCATTGCCGAAATGTTCCTTGGCAGCTTTTTTAAGAGAATTCTCAATTGCTTCAAAGAGTGTATCCTTGCTGATTTCTTTTTCTTTCTCAAGCTCAGCAATTGCTCTCATTAACTCCTCGCTGTCTTTAACCTTATTTTCCTTTGCCATCCTTTTGCTCCTCCTTTAAAAATCAAGTGACAATCTAATAATCGCTATATCTTTTCTCGTAAATTTCATATCTGTATCATCAACGGTAACCGTAACCGTATTTTGATCGAACTCTTTTAGAATTCCTGTGAATTCCTTGCACTTATCAATCGGCTTGTATAACTTAACATCAACACTCATGCCAATCGATTTTTCAAAGTGAATATCTTTTTTCAGTTGTCTGCCAAGTCCCGGCGAAGACACTTCAAAGATATACGCTTCATCGATGTAATCTTCTCTGTCGAGAATCTCATTAAAAGCACGCGATACTTTTTCACAGTCGTCTATGGATACTCCGCCTTCCTTATCGATATAGACTCTAAGGTACATATCAGCGCCTTCTTTTTCATAGTCAATATCGTATAGGCTTACGTTGTTATCCTTAAGAATCGGCTCTATCAGTTCACGCGTTTTATTCTCGTAATCCTCATATTTGCCCATATAAAACCTCACTTAAGCAATGTTCAAAAAATGTAAAAACGTGGGTTTTGTCAACCCACGTTCTCGTAAAATCTCTTATCTAGCTTAATAATTGTAGCATCGCACCTTTGTTTTTGTCAAGCACATATGCCACAAAATTGCCTGTTTTTAAGGCTTAATCAAATCTTCAACTTCAAGATTGAATGTCGGAGATGCAACTACCTTGTTCTTACCACTTGTCTTACCCTTATAGAGGTTCTCATCAGCGATGGCAACAAGCTTATCTGAATTGAATCCGGGAATAGATTCCGTAACACCGAATGTCATGGTTACCGATATAACATCATTGCCTGCAGGAATCCTAATCTCAGATACTGCGATTCTCATTCTTTCCGCAACATCGATGGTAATCTTTCTGTTACCGTTAATAGCAATGAGGAATTCCTCGCCACCCCATCTGCAGACTACATCATCATCTCTGGTACTCTTCTTAAGTGCTGCTGCAACAGCCTTGAGTACTTCATCACCAAAATCATGTCCATAGGTATCGTTAACTTTTTTGAAGTTATCAATGTCACCCATGATAAGTCCGAATATATTACCTTCCTTGGAGAGATTAACAAGTAAGTCTTCAAGTTTCTGATTCATGAATCTTCTGTTGTAGAGTTTGGTAAGAGGATCAAGATTAGCCTTTTCATCAAGTTCTGAATTAAGGTTCTGCATCTTCTCACTCTTATGCATAACATCCCAATCAAGAAGAATGAGCGCTTCTGTCATAGCCACTATGGATATAACAACATTTACAATCGTAAATGCAAGTGCCCATCCCTTTTCAGGTCTCATCGCAGGCTCTATAACAAATGTACTGATATACGCTGCAAGCATACATATCATGTACAAGCCTGTATATATAAGACTGATTCTTATCTTTTTTTCAAAGGCATTCCAAGCAAGAACCATATAGAATACCCAAGGAATCATCGAAAAGTAATAAAGTGTAAATCCGGTGTTAAGACCAATAAGAAAAGCGGTTATTAATCCGTGTGCCAAAACTTCAAAGCTGGCAATAAATAAAACCGTCCTGAACTTTTTCATCTTAACGAATGTATCAAGTATCAGGTACATAACAAATGCAACGACATTGTAGATACCCAAAAACTTATTACCCATTATCAGGAACATTATTGCGAAAATAAGATGGATAATACCAACTTCATGCAATATAAAAGAGAATTTGAACTGCTCGTCAAAAAACGCTTCTCCGTTTCTTATGCAGTTAATATAATGTTTGAGATTTCCCATACAAGTCCCCCGTAGGCCCGTTTGAAGTAAATATACCACATATTTCCCCATTTTACAATAGTTTCACGAGAATCCGGCATCTTTTGTCCCATTAAATTTTTATAAAGAAATAACTATATATTGTGTTTTTTATTTTTTTTTTGTTATACTGATTTTGTAATTATAAACTCTGTGAAAAAGATGAGCAGATTAAATTATGTCTACTGAGAATTTAAAAAACATAGACAATTACAAAGAGATCTACGAACACGTCAACAACGACTATCCTCTTGGCGTTTATTTTGTTAAGCCGGATGAGTATTTCCTTAATAACATTCCTTGGCATTGGCATGACGAGATTGAGATTGATGTTGTTCGTGAGGGTAATGCTATCTACACTATCGGTGAAGATATCATTAGAGTACCCGCAAATAACTTGATTGTCATTAAAGGTAACGTAGTGCATTCGATCAAGTCCGAGAATGGTAACTGTTCCATCATCTCGGTTATCTTTTCTCCTGCTGTTTTATTCGCAGATAATAATTCATCTCTATATCAGTCTTATTTTATGCCATTCAAAGTATCGAGCAAAAAATATCGTACCTTTGATAACACGGACATAATTGGCAAAGCACTGATATCTTACATCGAAGACATCATTGACTATAACCTTAATAAAAACTATGGCTATGAGATGCTTACCAAATCATCTCTCTTTCAGTTTTGGCTCTTGCTTATCAAAGATACGCCTCACGATGAACGTATAATCAACAGAGAAGATCGACAAGAAAAAAGTTCTCCCGATGATGAGCGTATCAAAACTGCCATTACATTTATTCAGGATAATTATTTTGATAACATTTCTTTGGAAGATATTGCAGACAGTATTCACATATCAAAAAGTGAATGCTGCAGACTATTCAAGAGGGCTATCAACTTATCTCCTTTTGAATACCTTATGAGATATCGCATCTTAAAGGCTTGCGATATTATGATCAAAAGCCGACAGGATGAATCAATATCGGAACTGGCATTAAACGTGGGCTTTAACAGTGCAAGTTATTTTAATAAACTCTTCAAAAAATATGTAGGCTGTACTCCAAGCGAGTTCAAGAAACAGTCAAAAGCCGAACGTAGAGATAAGCTCTCACCGTTCGGCATGTCGTTCTCACATATTTAATCTTTTTTGTATTCCACAAATCTGTCCTTACCATAGGACTTGGCTTTGTAGAGTGCATCGTCAGAAGCCTGGAATAAAGCTTCGTAATCCATACCATCCTTGGGATAATACGATACACCGATTGAACACGACAATTTTATTTCATTGCCGTTTTTTAAGTACGGCTTTCTGATGGCTTCATTAAGTTGGGATGATCTTATCGCTGTAGCTTCCTTGGTAGTATTCTTCATAAATACTACGAATTCATCACCGCCGAATCTTCCCTTAATATCACTGTCTCGGAAAGTTCTCTTGATAATGCTTCCAAGATACTTGATGACTTCATCTCCGACAGCATGACCGAAGTTATCATTAACACTCTTAAAGTTATCAGAGTCGATAACCAAAAGTGCGTGCATCTGATCTTCTTCACTCTCGGAAAGATATTCTTTTATGGTATCGATAACTGCGGACTTATTGAGAATACCCGTAAGAGGATCCATACGCGCCTTGTCTGATAACTGTGCACGACGAAGTTTCTCCTCTGCAGTCTTATTGTAAAGTTCCTGGTTCATACGGTTGATTTCCTGTTGTGATACAACCATCTCAGTCACATCAAAAAGGACACCGTATATATTCTCGCTGCCATCATTTTCAACAACGAGTCTTCCCTGGAATATCATAAATTTTTCATCATCAAGAATACTCTTAACTCTGAAATTGGCCTCGCAGTAATCAGAGAGTCCCAATTGATCTTCTATCAATTCCTTAACTCTCTTACGATCTTCTTTGTACATAAACATTTCAAATGAATTGAAATATTTATCAAGGAATCCCTTCTCGGTCTGTCCAAAAAGATTAAGTAATCCGTCGGATACAAACACAAACTTATATGTCTTTCTGTCAAATACGAAGAAAGCACCCGGGATTCTGTTCATTAAATCAACCGCACTAACCATAGCCCCCACCGTCCATTCAATTAATAATTGTTCTGTTCGTTAAGCTTTACAAGTTTTGCTGCTTGGTCAGCAGCAATGCAGGCATCAATAATCTCGTTAATATCTCCGTTCATTACCTTATCGAGTTTGTATAAGGTAAGATTGATTCTGTGGTCTGTTACTCTTCCCTGAGGGAAATTATAAGTTCTGATCTTTTCAGATCTGTCACCGGTACCTATCTGGCTCTTACGAAGTTCTGCTTCGGCATCGTGAGCCTTTTGCTGTTCAAGGTCATATAACTTAGCTCTAAGTAAAGCAAAAGCTTTTGCCTTATTCTGAATCTGTGATTTTTCTGTCTGTGAGTAGATAACTATACCTGTAGGGAAGTGAGTAAGTCTTACGGCAGAGTCCGTAGTATTGACACACTGTCCACCACAACCCGATGCTCTCATAACGTCGATACGAATATCAGCTTCGTTAATCTCTACTTCTACATCTTCTACTTCAGGCATAACGGCTACTGTAATTGTAGATGTATGAATTCTTCCGCCGGATTCTGTCTCAGGGACTCTTTGTACTCTGTGTACGCCGGATTCGTATTTAAGCTTGGAATATGCACCGTTACCGGTAATCATGAATTCAACTTCTTTCATACCGCCGATTCCAATCTCATCTACGTTAACGGTCTCGACTTTCCATCCCTGGCCTTCAGCATAATGGACATAGAGCCTGAACATCTCTGCTGCAAAAAGTGCTGCCTCATCTCCACCTGCACCCGCACGTATCTCGACGATAACGTTCTTATCATCGTTAGGGTCCTTAGGGAGAAGAAGAATCTTTAACTTCTGCTCAAGTTCTTCTACATTCTTCTTTGCTTCGTTTAATTCTTCCTTAAGCATCTCTCTCATTTCTTCGTCGTTTTCGGCTTCGAGTAATTCAAGAGAATCCTTAATTGTATCATTAGCTTTTTTATATTCTTTGTATGTATCTACTATAGGTGCCAAGTCGCTCTGTTCCTTCATGAGAGCTCTGAATCTAACTTGATTGTCAGTTACTCCTGGTGACTGTAATTCACCCATCAACTCTTCGAATCTGACAAGTAAGTCTTCCAATTTGTCAAACATATTTATCCTCCGAATACGGCCATGGCAACTCTGTCATTACCGCTTAAATCTTTTTTAATCTCGATACTTAAGTATCCTGTGTCTTTAAGGAGTGTTCGTAAATCCTCTCCTTGATCGTAACCGATCTCCATCATTAATCTTCCACCTTTTTTAAGGTGCTTAGTGGCATCCGCTACAATCCTCCTGTAATAATCAAGACCATCATTTCCTCCGTTAAGTGCTAAATACGGTTCGTGGTTTTTTACTATATCATCCAATCCTTCTATAACCGATGTTTTTATGTACGGCGGATTGGATATAATTACATCTAAATCATTCTCTACATCATTTAAGAGATCGCTATGAATAAATGTAATATCTGTATTATTAGCCTCGGCATTTTCCTTGGCAATTTCAATCGCATCCAAGCTGATATCTGAAGCATATACGTCTGCATTGGGTTTATACTTTTTAACAGTTACTGCAATGCATCCGCTTCCTGTACACAGGTCTAAAACTTTGTCACCGTCTTTTATGGCACCAAGTGCTTCTTCTACTAAAACTTCTGTATCAAATCTGGGAATAAGAACCGAAGGAGTAACCTTGAATTCCAATCCGTAAAAAGGAGCGAATCCGATAATATACTGAACCGGTTCTCCCTGAGAACGTCGAGTCGCAAGTTCCAAAAAAGTCTTAACATCTTCTTCGCTTACTTCTCTATCCGGATGAAGTAAAAACTCATTCTTATCAGTATGTAGAACATGTTCAAGAAGAAGCGTTGCTTCTATCGCTCCCTCATTCGAATCTATAATTCTTTTTCCTTCATCGATAAGCGTCTTATAAGTCATCCTGATCAAGTCCGAGTCTCTTAAACATCTCGTCGAATTCTTCATCAAGCTTTCTCTCGAAAGCATCTGTATCCTTTAATGTAAGCTGACCATTCTCATCAATGATATTATCAAAGTCGATATCCTCATCGTCGTCATCATCGATAGGTTCTTCTTCATCGTAGTTGTAGATTCTCGAAGTTATGCCGCCCTCGGGAATGTACTCAACGATATTGTCGAGTTTGTCAGGCATGGGAATGCTGACAATATCTTTAGAGAACTTAGGTCTTCCAAAGTCCTCATCATCTTCGTCATCGTAATCTTCTGAATCGTTACCTTCTATCTCGATGCCACCCGCGATACTCTCATCAACGGGTTCAAACTGCATCGTATTCTCATCCACTTCTTCATCTTCAGGTGAGAATCCAAAATCATCCGTAATATCTACCTTAATAGGCTGTGTTCGTTCCATATCCTCAGATTCCTCTGTTTCCTCTATTACTTCATTTTCTTCATCAACTTTTTCTTCTACTTCTTCTTTTTCTTCTATCTCTTCTTCGGGACTTTCTTCTTTAGTCTCTTCTTTTTCTTCTGTGTTCTCAGCGTCCTCAGTTTCCTTAGTATCTTCTACCGTTTCTTCTGTCGCTTCAACCTTTTCCTCAGATTCTTCTGTTACTTCCTCTTCGTCGACTTCTTCTACTATTTCTTCTACGTCTTCTTCGATTTCTTCTTCTGAATCTTCAACTACTTCTTCAACGTACTCCTCATCGGTGTACTCTTCTTCGTAGTATTCTTCTTCCTCTTCTTCGACATATTCGGGCTCTACGTAGTAATGCTCGCCATTCTTATCGATATAATATTCGCCATGCTCGTCGACAAAGAATTCACCATTCTCGTCAACGTAGTATTCTTCCTCTTCTTCAACGTATTCAGGCTCAACGTAACCTTCTACGTATTCTTCATCTACGGTTTCTTCAATCTGTTCTTCCGCCTCAAGAGTAAAGTCTTCCTCTACTATTCCCTCTGCTTTTAACTTCTCGATGAATTCAGAGCTGTCAGGGAAGTAATTATCATCATCGAGATCCTCATCCATACCTTCTATATGATGCTTAACAACAATATGGAAGTCATCAGCACTGTACTTGTCGGGGAAGCTTTCAACTAAAAATTGCTTCCAATCAAATACTGCCTCAAGAGAAGCGATGGCAACGGTAATCATATCGTCGTCGCTCTTTCTGGTAGTAATATACTGTAATGCCATTCCGGGTGCTGCAAGAATTCTTGTAAAAGTATTATCGAATTTTCTTACAAAAAGATACACTTCATAGAATACAGCGGATGCAACGGGAATATATAAAAGTCTGACTAAAAGTCTAAGAGGTACATAATCGATTCTAATGAACATAAAGAGAATTGCGGATAGAATTACAATTAAATACAAGAAATTGGATTCGCAACTTCTCATTATTCTTGATGAAGCAGCAACATTTTTATAGTTAAGCTTTCTGCCTCTTTCCACGCAGTTGATACATTGATGCAACGCTGAATGAAATCCCATCATCCTCTTAACAACTTTTAAGGACATGAATATAAACATATAAAGTATCAATATCAACACTGCCGCCAGGCATTCAAGAATATGAATCAAAGACATATTGATAATATATCTTTCGAGTAATTTCGAGAATAAAACAGGGAATGCTACAATAATCGCAAGACATAAGACAAATGAGATAATACCTACGATAATAGAAATAATTGCATCTGCATGCTTGCCAAAGAGCTTACTTAATATCTTGTCGAAGCCGGTCTCAGGCTCTGTATCCTTACCGTAAAACTCAGCTGAATACTCCAATGATTCAAAAGCAAGTCTAATACTTTCAAACAATTCAAAAACACCCCTAACAAAAGGTATCTTCTTGATAACTTTGTCGGGATTCGCTTCAACATCTTTTACAACTGTTTGTAATACACCATCAGATCTTCTGACTACAACGGCGTACTTGTTCTGATTACGAGTCAGAACTCCCTCTATCATGGGCTTACCGCCGAGTCCACTGACATGTGCTCTTTTTTTCTTGCTCATAAAACTGTATGCTCTATAGGTAATCGGACAAAATAGGCTGTCCGCTTATTGTCATTGTTAAGTCGAATCAAATAAAAAATATAAAACTATAGATATAATACCACAATTATACCCATCTGGCAAAACCATAAATATCATAAGTAGGCAAAAGCGCCTATCAATAAAGAAGGTTGAGATAAAACTATCTCAACCTTATGTCCGAAATTATTTGCTTTCAACACCGTACTTCTTGTTGAACTTATCGATACGGCCGCGTGCCTGTGTTGCTTTCTGCTGTCCTGTGTAGAAAGAGTGGCACTTCGAACAAACTTCTACGTGTATGTCTTTCTTAGTAGAACCTGTTACGAATGTGTTTCCACAGTTGCAGGTTACTGTAGCCTGATAGTACTCAGGATGAATTCCTTCTCTCATTATTTTCACCTCTCTATATATTGTAATCCATCATTTTTCAAAAATGCTTGCTTATTATATCACGTGAATATTATCTGTGCAAGTTTTTTTTAAAAACGCTTCATTTTATTAATTGTATTAACGAATTCGTCGTTATTCTTGGTCTTGGAGAATAAGTCTATAACCTCATCTACTGCCTCTTCGGGCTTAAGACCATTGAAGCCTCTTCTTAATGAAGTGATAGCCGCAAGTTCTTCAGAAGTAAGCAAGAGATGCTCATTTCTTGTACCGGACTTGGGAATATCGATAGCAGGGAATACTCTCTTCTCTGAAAGCTTTCTGTCAAGAACAAGTTCCATGTTACCTGTTCCCTTGAACTCCTCGTATACAACGTCGTCCATCTTGGAACCTGTATCAACCAAAGCAGTAGCAAGGATTGTCAAGCTGCCGCCCTCTTTCATATTTCTGGCTGCGCCAAAGAACTTCTTGGGCATATGAAGCGCTGCAGGATCAAGACCACCTGATAATGTTCTTCCTGAAGGAGGAATAACCTGGTTGTAAGCACGTGTAAGTCTTGTGATGGAGTCGAGTAAGATGATTACATCCTTCTTGGACTCAACAAGTCTTCTTGCACGTTCAACTGTCATCTCTGCAACTTTCTTATGATGTTCGGGAGTCTCATCAAATGTTGAATAGATTACCTCAACATTTTCACCTTTGATAGCACTCTTAATATCTGTAACTTCCTCAGGACGCTCATCAATCAAAAGGATGATCATGCACATCTCTTTATTGGAATATAAAATACTGTGAGCAATATCTTTTAATAGAGTTGTCTTACCTGCCTTAGGCTGGGATACTATCATACCTCTCTGGCCCTTACCTACAGGACAGATAAGATCCATGATTCTCATGGATACGGGAGCACCGGGAATCTCTAACTTGATCTTCTTGTCAGGGAAAATCGGTGTCATCTCTTCGAACTTAGCTCTCTTGGCTACAACTTCGGGAGCCATTCCGTTAATCTTGGTTATATACAGAAGAGCTGAGAACTTTTCTTTCTCTCCCTTAACCTTGATGTTACCGGTTACTATATCACCTGTTCTTAATCCGAATCTTTTTATCTGTCCGGGAGAAATATATACATCATTATCGCCGGAGAGATAATTATTGCTTCTAATAAAGCCGAATCCGTCTGACATTATCTCTACAATGCCATGGGCGCTCTTATGAGAATCAAGATTAGGATCATATTCCTGCTCGAATCCACCGCTTCCGACAACTGCTTTGGAACGCGCATTCTGAGCGGGCTCTTCAGGAAGCTCGGCTTTCTCTACAACTTTTTTCTCAGTATATTCTACGGGAGCAGCATTATTAGTATTATTAGCTTTTTGCTCCTTCTCTTCTTTTTCTTTTTCAACAAGGATATCAATTATCTGATCTTTTGACATAGAATAATAACCCTTAATGCCAATATCCTTGCAAAGATCTTTTAAGACAGCTAATGTCAAAGTCTCATATTTTTCTCGCATACAACCTCCATATTCATTAATCAAGTAAGGGAAAAAAATCTGATATCGTGAAAACCTATATTAAGACTGTAAATAGAAATTTTTAAACCGCTACTTGATATTATACATTATTTCACGTCGAATGCAAGTTTCTTTTTTATGGTTCAATTTAACAAGACATTATACGTTGATTAAATCTGCCATCTCGAGGATGAGTTTTTCACTCTTTTCCCATCCAAGACATGCATCGGTAATGGACTTACCATACACGCCTTCACCAATCTTTTGATTGCCATCTTCGATATAACTCTCAACCATGAATCCCTTAACAAGTTTTCCTATCTCTTCATTATGTCTGCATGCGTGCAAAACTTCCTTGATGATTCTGGGCTGTTCAAAAGGATTCTTTCCGGAGTTGCCATGGTTGGTGTCTATGATGACTGAAGGATTAATATAGTCAGCTTTTTTATAATCTTCACATAATCTGATTAAATCTTCGTAATGATAGTTAGGAAGCGACTGACCATGCTTATTGGTGTAGCCTCTTAATATAGTATGCGCATAAGGATTACCGGATGAATGAACTTCCCAGCCTCTATATATAAATGTATGAGGATTCTGTGCTGCAAGTATGGCATTCATCATAATGGAATAATCACCGGATGTTGGATTCTTCATTCCGACAGGAACACTGATTCCACTTGCTACCAATCTATGCTGTTGATCTTCTACACTTCTTGCGCCTACTGCAACATATCCAAGCACATCCTCCAAGTACTGATAATTCTCAGGATATAACATCTCATCAGCACATGAGAAACCTGTTTCTTCAACAGCTCTTAAGTGAATATGTCTTGTTGCAATAATACCCTTGAACATATCCGGCTTCTCATTAGGATTGGGCTGATGAAGCATACCCTTATATCCTGCACCTGTTGTTCTGGGCTTATTGGTATAGATTCTCGGAACTATTAAAATTCTGTCTTCTACCTTTTCCTGAATATCTCGAAGTCTACATACATAATCAATAACGCTGTCTTCATTATCAGCACTACAGGGCCCGATAATAAGAAGTATTCTCTTATCTTCGCCGGAAAAGATACGCTTAATCTGTGCGTTTCTTTTTTCAATAATTTCATTCATTTTAAGCTTGAGGGGATACATCTCCTTAACCTCAGCAGGTAATGCAAGCTTACGTCCAAATTCCATGCTCATGTCTGTCACCATCCTTGTTTTTATCTTTTTCAATAATCTTTTTTGTTTTTTATCTATAAGTATTTCTACTTTTTATATTCATAAAATCTTTTTGATTAACGAATTTAATTAATCAAGAACAATATCCTCGGCGTAATTTCCAAGTACTCTAACTGTCTCACAGTTTTTCGACAATTCTTCTTTCATTCGTCTTCCCATCTCACTCTCGATATTACCTTCACCCTCAATGTAAAAATAATATTTCCAAGCGAGAGATTTTGCCGGTCTGCTTCGTATTGCCCTCATGTTGAATCCGTTATCACCAATCGCTGCAACCGCTTTTGTAAAAGCACCTGCTTCGTTCTTAACTGTAAGAATCAGCGAGAATGCATTCTTTTCATCGATAATAGGCTCATTCTTTTTAGATATTACTACGAACCTCGTCATGTTATCGTTACTAGTATGAATGTCCGAGGCCAATATCTTAAGGCCATATATTTTTGCTGTTTCTCTACTCGCTATCGCCGCAAAAGAAGGATTGTTTTTTTCTGAGATACTTTTTGCTGCAACCGCTGTATTGACCGCAATGTTTTGAGATAAATTATTCTTCTGTATGAATTCAGCACACTGATCAAGCGCTTGAGGATGACTCAATACTTCTTTTATATCTTCGATGTTGGAAGAAGGAATTCCGAGTAAACAATGTTTAATAGGCATCTCATATATACCGATGATATAAAGGTTTCCAAAATAAAGAAGATCCATAACCTGTGCAACGTCTCCTGCGAAACTGTTCTCGATTGGCAGAACGCCGTATTCGCATTCTTCGTTTTCTACTGCATCGTATACACTCTTAAACGAAGGCTTGGAGATATATTCTTCATCTGTAAATATCTTGGAAGCAGCTATGTGTGCATATGCTCCTTTAACTCCGCTGTAAGCAATGTGTCTTCGATTCTTCTTGTCCATGTTTTTATTCTCCTTGAGCATTTTTAATCGAGTAGGGAAGATTTATCTTGCCCTACTCGCCGCGCCTCCCGCATGCTGCGTAGCAGCAAATTTCCTCGTGCGGGAGTGCGCATATAAAAAGCCCTGTCCGACAAAGGACAGGGCTTGAAATAACCATTCTTTCTATTCACACCTTACCTTCGTCCACACTTATCATTTGCTTTGTAAAAGACAAACTCAAAAAAGCTTGCAAAAAATTCGCAAGCCTGGAAAAAGGCAAAGAATAAAGCCATATTGGATTGTGCAAGTGTTCTCTTGCTCATACCATTAACCTCTAATCAACAACTGTTGTAAAAATATCACAATAAAAACCATCCGTCAACGAGTAAAATAAAGAATTCACAATTTTATTATTATAGATTATCAATTACACCCTTAATTCCCTGGGTTTTAAATATCTCTTTGTAATAAGCTACTTCATCCTGGATTAATTCATCGATAACTTTCATTCCAAGAAGTTCAACCGGTGCCTTGTCATCAGTCATAACATGTTCGCCCTTCTCATATTTAACAAGCTTCTTATCGACTTCACCCATCATCCAGATAAGCTGAGAATTATCTTCTTTCGCAACATTTTCTCTAAATACTTCAATCATCTCAGGATTGTCGGATGCAAAAAGTTCTCTGTTGCTTACGCCAAAAGTATCGCATGTATATGCGTAAGAAAACACCTCGCATATCGTATCACTAAGATAATCGTTTATGCTATCCTTTCCTGAACTTTTCATATTCATGTTAACAACCATAACGCCATCTTCTTTTAAATGGTCTTTAACTTCAGTGAAGAATTCAACGGATGACATCTGAAAAGGAATTGTTATATCCTGATAAGCATCAACCATTATCACATCATACTTTTTATCAGTAGCATTAAGAAATGCTCTGCCGTCATAAGTAATAACTTCTACGTCGTCAGGTAAATCAAAATACTTCTTCGCGAGCTTTGTAATCTTATCATCAATCTCAACACCCGTTATATTCAAATCCGTATCAAAATATCTTTTGCACTGAGTAGCATACGTTCCTGTGCCATTTCCAAGAATAAGAATATCCATTGATTCTTTTTCTTTTATATCACTCATATAAGGAGCAGCCATTGCGAAATCATAATAATATCCGGTTAAGCCCTTTTCCTTAAGATATATAGATTGAATACCAAACAAAACATTTGTTGAAAAATAAAGTGCTCTGTCATCCTCATAAACCTGAAGGTAATTGTATATGGACTCTCCTTCGTAGAGGAGATCGTTTTGCCAAAATGCAAAGTTACTCTTATGTCCAAAGATAACGCAAAGAACAAAAATAAACATCGCTACCGGAAGTCTTTTTATCTTTTTAATACTTATCTTTGAAGATATAAAATATATTGCACACAGTATCAAAAGAATCGCCGCAAAGATTAAGAACGTAATGCTCGTTCCTACTGCAGGAATACTTATGAAAGTCGGAATAAAAGTACCGATAATACTTCCTATCGTGTTAGCCGCATTAAGATTGCCCACAAGCTTACCGTTATTATCAAGATTATCAACTGTGTATTTTACTAGTGAAGGCGTTACGGTTCCAAGAAGGAACAAAGGAAATACAAATATAACCATGCATGCAACGAATCCTGCAATGATTAAAAAGTTGGAATTAACCGTAAATATCAAAATTCCAGATATGAAAATAATTATATATTTTCCAAGCACGGGTATAAGCGCAATCCATACTGATGCAATAATGATACGTGCATAGAGTTTATCAGGATTGGGATTCTTATCCGCTGCTCTTCCGCCATATATATTGCCAAGTGCCATCGCTATCATAATCGTTCCGATAATGATGGTCCACACAATCTGCGAAGAACTAAAATACGGTGCCAGCAATCTGCTTGCGCCAAGTTCAACTGCCATTACCGACATTCCTGCGAAGAACTCGGTAAGATACAAAAAAATTCTGTTTTTAAGTATTGCTCTTTCTTCCATTATGCCTCTCTCTTTAGCTTATTAGTTTTTTCTTTTACAAATAAAGTTGCGACTTCCAAATGATAGGTGTATGGGAATAAATCTACCATACACATTCTCTCAACCTTGTATCCCTGATCATAAAAAGACATGATATCTCTAGCCAGACTTGTCGGCTTACATGATACATATACAATCCTGTCCACCTGATATGAAAGAATCTTTACAAGCGCCTTGGGATTAATGCCATCGCGTGGCGGATCAAGAATAATATAATCCGGAAGTGTATCTATATCATCCAGGCATTTTAATACATCGCCTGCGATGAATTCACAGTTATCTATGCCGTTTCTTTTAGCACTCTCTTTTGCGGCTTCTACTGCCTCTTCAACTATTTCCACACCTATTGTCTTGCTCGTAGCCTTGGAGATAAGTTGAGCTATAGTACCGGTGCCGGTATACAGATCATAAACTACAGGCTTGGTGCCTTCCTTAATGCGAAGGAATTCGATTACTTTTGAATACAGAATCTCTGCACCACGACTGTTGTTTTGGAAAAATGAAAAAGGTGATACCTTGAATTCAAGTCCTAACAATTCTTCGGTAAAATAATCTCTTCCGTATAAAAGAGTTGTACCTTCATCTTTAACAGCATCCGCAAAAGAATCATTGTTGACATGAAGTATTCCAGCATAGGTTCCAACAAGTTCGATTCCTTTTAGAATCTCAACCCATTTCTCAAGTATTTTATTCCATTCTTCTTCAGAGTAATCTTCTTTCCACAAAGAAGATGTGACTAAAAAGACTAAAATCTCCTGAGATTTTTTACCCTTTCTCACGCAAAGATGTCTAAGTACTCCATCATGTCTCATCTTGTGATAATAAGGAATATTAAGAGCTGCAAAATAATCATATGTAGCCTTGAGTATACGTCTGAAATCCACATCGACTATCTTACAATTGAATGTATTTACCACATCGTATGTAGAAGCCCTCTTATGCATACCAAGTGCTATCGGGCCATCCTTATATTCATTACCGAAGGAAAACTCCATCTTGTTTCTGTAGCCTTCTATATCGGGGCTGCCACTTATTCCTTCATACGCCTTGTCTATATCTTCCGCCTTATCACCAATAGCATTCTTAATAAGCTTAAGAATCTGTTTTTCTTTTATTGATAACTGCGCCTCATATGGAAAAGTCCTGTATAAGCAGCCACCGCAATCTCCAAAATGAGGGCAATCGGATTCAACTTCTACGTCGCTTCTTTTTACAACTCTTTCAAGTCTGGCTTCTAAAAGTCCCGCTTTCTTTTTATTAACAGTTGCTTCAACAGTCTGTCCGATAATAGCATTCTTGACTTTTACTTTCCTTATTTCCCCATTATCGTCCACGTTGACTACACCGATATTCGGGAAATCATATTCAATTACTTCTCCAATGAAACTCTCGCCTTTTTTCATTCTTCACTATCCAATTAGAATTATTAATCTTTTATCTAATCTGTTTAGATTCAAGTTATATTTTAACATAATAATGCCGACGGTACATACGCATCGTCGGCACTTGAATAAATATTATTCTTCAGTATTCTCGACTGAATCAGCTTTTTTCTCTTCTTGTTCCTTAACGTATATAGGGTTAACCTTCATAGAAGGATTTCCGCCACCATTAGCAAGCGTCATGGCCCATAAATCTCTTCCAACAGTATTATTTTGATTAAACCAATTAAAACCGATAAGACCTACCATAACTATCCCTCCTTTTATAATCGCTATTCAATATAGCATTACCCTATATGTATTATACCATTTTTCAACATATTTCCCAATGAATTATTATGCGATATAAAAAATTCGCATCTAAAAATGCAAAAACCACTATAAATAGTATATTCTCCTTGTCTGACTCAACAAAATATGGTATAAAAAAGGTATGAAATCGCGCGAAAACAGCAAATCCAACAGTGTTTTGTCAAGAATCGGTCGTTATGTTGGTCGATTCTTTATTTGGGTTGCAGCAACTTTGGTAATACTATTGGCTGGATTGTATGTTTTCTTCTTTATGGTTAACAAGGGGCCTTCGCCAAGAATTAGAGACCTCTTCGTTGCCTCAGCCAAGGAATCCAGCGTTGGTGGCGTTGTGGCTGATATATATCTTTCTCAAGCTCAGATTGATGAGATCCTATCCAAAAACAAAACCACAGAATTCGAAGAAATTACCAATACTTCTTTAGTAAAACTCAACGCTTCTGAAAACGAAATCGTAAAAGAGACTGCTACCGAGTCAGGAACTGTTATCGATCCTGATGGTGACGGAATAGATATATTCGATGTTCATGGTGACACTTACAAGGGAAAGATGATGGTTGTATATGACCCTTCCAGAGTTAAAGTCGCTACACTTGATTATTATGATTACAACGCACCCGGACTTACGCTCTCACAGTTAGTCCAAAAATACGACTGTGTAGCAGGTGTTAACGGTGGTAAATACGATGATGAAATTGGTATGGGTACAGGTGGTATGCCCGAGGGCGTTATCTTCTCGGAAGGCAAACTTAGATTTGGCGATCCCGGTACATCATACGAAATATATGGTTTTACCAATGATAATGTTCTTGTAGTCGGAAGAATGACTGCAGGTTATGCTCAGTCAATCGGAATGAGAGACGCAGTATCTTTTGGTCCCTCATTAATAGTTAATGGTAAGTCAGCTCAGTATTCCGGTTCAGGATCGGGCCTTAACCCCCGTACCGCAATCGGACAGAGAGAAAACGGCGATGTGCTCTTACTCGTAATCGAAGGAAGGCAGCCCAGTTCTCTTGGAGCAACAATGGGTGATCTAATTACAATCATGGAAGAATATGGTGCAGTCAACGCAGCCAATCTCGATGGCGGTATGTCATCATCCATGTATTATAACGGCGAAGATGTAGTATCCAGTTGTACATTGGGATTCAGAGAAATGCCAAGTGCTTTTGTTGTGGAAAAGAGGTAGTATGAATCGCGATCTTTTTAACAAAAACAAAAAAGCAGGCAACACTGAATTAGAGAATGATCCGAACTGGGCTAATGATGTATCCGTTCAATCTATCGAAGATAAGATTAAGCAGGATCACAGGGAATTAAGAGAAGCGCTTCGTCCCTTATCAGCCGACGATAAGAATCCTATTGATACTTTCTTAAGTCTATTCTCCAAAAAAGAAAAATCAGATAAAACAAGTAGCGCATCCGATAAATCTGAGACTGCAAACGAGGGAACTACTAAGTTCTTCTCTAAGAAGTTCCTCTTGTCCCTAGCTATCTATTCGGGCGTACTTGTTCTTCTTATAACTCTTTTTCTTATCAGATTCTTTTTCTATCTGAAAGACTACGAAAAAACATACGAACTATCACTCCCTTATCACAACGCGGATTCTTTTATCCAGACGATATCTGGTAATAATGCTGAGGAAATATATTCATCGTTAACCAATAAGCCCGTACTCAGCGAATATGAAACAAAAGATAATGTCGTAGGCTATATAGATGCTATGACAAAGGACAAGCAGTTAAGCTATGCTGAAAGCAATGATTCCACAGATAAGAAGCCTGTTTATCATATAATAGCTGATGACTATATCATCGGCGAATTGGTATTGACTCAGTCAGCAGAAAAGCGTAAGCACGATTTACCCATATATCGTATCGATTCTTTTTCACTGTTTTCAGAACCCGAATGGGATGCAACAATAAAGACATACGATGATTGCAAAGTATATGTTAACGGAAAAGAATTGACTAAAGATTATCTTGAAAAAAGCGAAAAAAACGACGAAACCCATTTTGAAGATTTCGCCGAATTAGCTGATGTCAATTATTATAAGATTGATGGATTATATCAGAGACCTGATATCAAAATTGTCAATGCGTTTGATCAGGAATTGGTTCCTTCTGTTAATGAAACCACAGGCTTTTACGAGACTCCATTGAGTGCTCCGAAAGATATGGAGGATGAAATGATTGCATTCGCAAAGGACGCTGTAGCAACTTACTCCTCCGTTGTATGTCGTGAGATTAACGACAGCAATCTCGATAGGATATTCACAAAAGGTAATCCCATCGTTCACGACATCAAAACCAACAGTGGAAATCTAATGTATTTCCCTAACCATATCACCAAAGAAACCGAAGATAAAATAATAGATTTTAAGCCTTACAACGAGAATGCATTCTATTGTGAAATGGAACATACTCAGCATATGCTTGTATACGGCGTAAGACCTCGTGATGTTGTTACAGACACCAGATTCTATTACACAAAAGAAAACGGTCAGTGGCGCGTCTGCGCAGTAATCTATTAGTTATTCCATTTTATCCCATTCACTGTTAAGAACGGGATATGTTTCAAGTGCTTTCTTTTTCCAGAGAGTCGCTCTCTCATCGTCATTTTTAGCCCTATAGAAAAGTTCTGCTTCCTTGCATAATTCGCTGCATTCGTATTCACTATTGGCTATTCCAAAATACTTAAGAAACTCTCCTTCATTCTTTTCAATTCTGAATGTATGGCAGATAACACAATACGATTCTGTGAGCATGTCCGGATTATCGGTCATATTAAGAGAATTCAAAAAGTACTCTTTTGCTTTTATAAAATCATCATCCTTACCGGATATCATGAGTTCTCTTGAATACATATTGTGGAGTCTCTCGGAAAGAATATCACCATTTGCAGTCACTCTCTCAAATATTCCAAAATCTCTCTTAGAATGATTATTGATTGGTAAATGAAGTATCTCTATATCAGAATCAAACACAACAGGATCAAGTCTTAGAGTCTCATGAATCGGATCTATCCATGTAAAAGTTCTTAATCGCTTAAAGAGTTTAGGTCGATACTCTTTCTCAAAGTTTTCGGTAGTATTATGTTCAAGCGGTGTAACATAGAGCATCTGCACTATCTCAATATCAGTAATAAGATTATCTTTTAATATCTTAAACTGAAATCTGTTTTCTTCATCGAGCACTTCATCCGCATCTACTGAATAAATGTACTCCATATTGCACTTGGAAAAAGCATAATTTCTAGCTGCCGAAAAATCATTAATCCATTCAAAATCATATACTTTATTCGTATATTCCATTGCGATGCTCTTGGTCGAATCCGTCGAACCGGTATCTACTATAACCAATTCTTCATATAGACCCTTTAGTGAATCAAGACACCTTCTTAAAACCTTCTCTTCATTTTTAACAATCATACAAACTGATACAGTTACCATTTTTCCTCACTTACCTTAATCGAAAAAAGGAACAACCCTTCCGAGTTATTCCTTTCCACATCATTTATAACAACAAATTAAATTTAAGAAGGCTTAATTAATCTTCCTTATCTTCTTTGTCTTCGATAGCGTCTTCGTCATCAAAGAAATCGTCATCGAAATCGTCATCAAAATCATCATCGAAATCTTCAAGATAATCGGGTGTGAGATAACGATATACAAGATAAGCGATACCTGCTACTGCTGCAATAGCGCCTACGATAGCAAGAATTGTAATAATAATATTACGTCTCTTAGCAGCTTCTGCCTCTTCCTGTTCTCTCTTCTTTCTGTTTAAAATACCGTCTAATTTAGTCATTTCAAGAAAATCATCAAAATCCTTTACTTTCTTAAAAAGTCTCAAAATATTTGCCATAGGACATATCCCCCTTATGATTATTAAAAGATATTTCATTGTTATTATATCACTAGTAAATAAAAAAAGATAGTTTATTTTAAAATTTTATGTAAATCAGTTTTGAATGTATTTTTTCTATCCAATCACGTTTAATTTAGCGAATCTGGAGTCCAAAACTCTCTGTCCGTAAGTATCGAATTCAATGGTAACATAAGTGTTGACTCCGGAATTATCGATATCTTTAACCACACCTTCACCAAACTTGATATGGCTTACTCTATCACCCTCCTTGTAATTGATTTCACTCTTAATCTCGCTACCCTTGGTAAATGAAACAGGTTTTGCAGTCTGAACAGGCTTAACACTGATCTTAGGCTTGGCAACAGGCTTGGCTGACGATAGTATATTGGTTCCGGAATAAGGCTTATTAACGTTCGAAGTAGTACTACTCTTCATACTCTGGTTAATATATCCTGAATATAACTTAACAGACTTATCCTTTTTCTCATATAAAGGTATCGTGTCGGCCGTCTTTTTTTCAAGAGACATATTGGATTCCATGAGATTAAGAGGAATCTCTTTTACAAATCTGCTGATAGGAAAATTAACCCACTGTCCCCTATACATACGGCTAGCTGCTGATGTTAATGTAAGATCTTCCTTCGCTCTGGTGATGCCTACATATGCAAGACGTCTTTCCTCTTCCATATCCTCAGGATCATAAGCATTAACTGCTCTGTCTCCGGGGAATAAGCCATCTTCCATACCTACGATATACACATGGGAGAATTCCAAACCCTTGGCTGAATGAATCGTCATCATCAGCACTCTGTCAGCTGATGTATCAGCATTGTCTATATCTGCAACCAAAGATACATCATTTAAAAAGTCCTGAAGTGTAGGTTTCTTAGCCTCTTCCACATCGCCCTGTTCTGCTATGAATTTCTCCTCAAAATACGCTGCCTTGGAGATTAATTCATCTATATTGGCTATTCTGTCATCCGCGTCTTCTTTCTCCTCTGTCTCGTAAAGATATGCATTATAATCAATCTTTTCAACGAGAGCTCCGATTAGTTCGGAGAGATCATCAAATTCATCTTCTTTTATCCTCTCTCTGAATATGCATATATCCGTAGCAAAATCCATCATCTTGGATGCTGCTTTTCCAATTGAAGGAATTCTATCAGCATGGAGTAACGCCTCGAATAAAGAAATATCATTGTTCTCAGCAAATGCAGTTGCTTTTCCAAGAGATGTATCACCGATGCCTCGCTTGGGAACATTGACTATTCTTTCGACATTAAGATTATCGCTTCCGTTAGCTATGGTTTTAAGATATGCGAGTATATCCTTAACTTCACGTCTTGCATAGAAATTAGTACCGCCAACAATCGTATAAGGTATATTCTCTCTAAGCATTGCTTCTTCAAGTTCACGCGATTGCTGATTGGTTCTATAGAGAACAGCGCATTCTTTTCTTAAGCAGTCCCTTCTTCTAACCTTAGTATATATGTCATCAACGACAAAAGAAGCCTCTTCCCTTGTCGAATCCAATCTTCTGAAATGTATCTTGGTACCATCACCATTTTCTGACCAAAGACTCTTTTCTTTTCTGCCCTTATTATTAGCTATAACCGCATTGGCAGCATTGAGGATATTTTCAGTAGATCTGTAGTTTTGCTCAAGCTTAACCACATATGCATCTTTGAAATTCTTTTCGAAATCAAGAATATTGCGTATATTGGCTCCTCTGAATCTGTATATGGACTGATCGTCATCACCTACTACACATAGATTTCTGCTCTTGGCAGCAAGCATATTGATGAATGCAAACTGCACACTGTTGGTATCCTGATACTCATCCACCAGAATATATTTAAAACGATTTCTGTAATTCTCCAATACCTCGGGAACTTTTTTGAAAAGTTCAACAGTAAGAAGTAACAAATCATCAAAATCAAGAGCGTTATTGTCAAACAACGCTTTTTGATAATCTCTATACAAAAGGGCAATTACTTTTTCATATTCCCCTTTTGCCATTGACTCATATTCTTCCCAGCCAATCATTTCATTCTTGTTAGAGCTTATGACAGCCAAAATACTCTTGGCAGGATATTCCTTGGGATTAATGTTGTTCTTTTTTAAGAGATTGGTTATAAGCTTTTTGGTATCATCCGTATCATATATCGAGAAGTTGGTATCATATCCAATCCTGTCTATATGCCTTCTAAGAATTCGAGCACACGTTGAGTGGAAAGTTGATACCCATATTGAATCAGATTCGAGTTCAACCAAATCATCGATTCTCTGTCTCATTTCTTCTGCAGCTTTATTGGTAAAAGTGATTGCCAGGATATTATAAGGAGATATACCCTGATCTATCATGTATGCAATTCTATATGTAATAACTCTTGTCTTACCCGAACCGGCGCCTGCAAGTATCAATACAGGGCCTTCAATATGTGAAGCCGCATCCAGCTGTTCAGGATTAAGATATCTCTCAAGATTCATATTTTTCCTCTTATAATTCTTAATAGTTTCGCTTTTGCGACACTGCCGATATTATATCATAATTCGAACATACATTCACTATTTTTATTTATAAAATTTCTCTCGCAGGAGTGTAACATCGAGTAGGGAAGTTTTTTCACATACAAAAAGAGGCAGGAAAACCTGCCTCTTATCTTTAAAATATTTTTGATTAAAGAGCGTATGCTACGTTAGGATCTACAAGCTTGAATCCTGCTTTTTTTACAGCCTCAAATCCTTTTTCAATATCTGAACACTTAAGGATCATGGAGCCTGCTTCTTTTGCAGAATTAAGTGTATACATATACTCAATATTGATGTTCTCATCAGAGAAAATCTTGGTAATCTTATTGAGTGATCCTGCTTTTTGCTCCATCTCTACAGCAAGAACATCTGTAAGTCTGGCAAGACATCCTTCTGCCTTTAATACACTTTTAGCCTTATCGGGATCGGATACTATCATTCTGATAACACCGTATTCACTGGTATCAGCAAGTGTAAGACAAACAATATTGATGTCATTCTTAGCCAAAATATCTGTTACGGAATCAAGTCTTCCTTCTCTGTTTTCAAGAAATACCGTTAACTGCTTTAAATACATACCCACACCCCCTAGTCTACTAATACTCTCTTATCAATTACGTGCTTTGATTTGCCTTCGAATCTCTCAAGAGTTCTGGGTTCAACGAGCTTAACCTTAACAGCAATAAGAAGTGCACTCTGTAAAGCTGCTGATATCTTCTTGGTAAGATTCTCCATCTCTCTAATCTCATCAGAGAATACATTTTCGTCAACTTCAACCTGTACTTCAAGAGTATCAAGATTGTTAACTCTGTCTACTATCATCATGTAATGAGGTGATACACCCTCAATTTCAAGAAGTGCTGTCTCAACCTGTGAAGGGAATACATTAACACCACGAATGATAAGCATATCATCACTTCTACCCTTAAACTTGGAGATTCTGGGAGTTGTACGTCCACACTCACAAGTGGAATGATCAATGCTTGTAAGATCCTTGGTTCTGTAACGAAGTAAAGGTAATCCCTCTTTTGTAAGAGTTGTAAATACCAACTCACCTACCTCTCCGTCAGGAAGAGGATTGAGTGTTTCTTTATCAACAATCTCTGCAAAGAAATGATCTTCCTGAACATGAAGTCCCTTGTGGAACTGGCAGTCGCATGCAACACCGGGTCCGCATACTTCTGAAAGACCATATATATCATGAGCATTAATACCAAGCTTTTCTTCTATCTGCAGTCTCATCTTTTCTGTCCAAGGCTCTGCACCACAGATAGCTGTCTTTAACTTAAGTTTATCCTTAACACCCATCTCTTCAATTACTTCTGCAATGTGAAGAAGATAAGAAGGTGTACATGCTATGGCTGTGGCACCGAAGTCTTCCATCATTGTAACAAGTCTCTTGGTATTGCCTGTGGACATTGGTACTGTCATACATCCCAGGTTTTCAGCGCCATAATGAAGGCCCAGACCGCCTGTAAACAGACCATATCCGTATGCAACCTGAATCATGTCTTCCTTGGTGATACCGCACATTACAAGATCTCTTGCAACGCACTCCTGCCAGGCTTCAATATCTCTTCTTGTGTAAGCAACTACTGTTGCCTTACCTGTTGTACCGCTTGATGCATGTACTCTGACAATCTGTGACCTGGGGACTGCAAGAAGACCGAAAGGATAATTGTCTCTTAAGTCACTCTTTGTTGTAAAAGGAAGTTTGGTAATATCTTCAATACCGTTGATATCTCCCGGTTCAAGGCCGATCTCCTGCATCTTTTTACGGTAAAACTCAACATTGTGGTACACATTGGCTACGACTTTTTTTAGCCTCGCCCCCTGCATGTTAGCCATTTCATCGCGGCTCATACATTCTCTTGCTTCATTCCAAATCATAACGGGTAACCTCTTTTTCTTGGAAACTGATTGTTAACGTTGTCTTTTATAACAGTTGCGAACAAAAAACATATAAACTTTAATCCTTAAAACCTTGTATATTATAATTATAAATTATAACCGGCTTCAAAAGCTGCCTTGTTGATATCAATTGTTTTGGCCGGAACCGTCTTCTCAATAACCTTAATCCAAGCGTCCTTGTCAAAATCCATATGCTTGGCAGCAATACCTACGATGATTGTATTAAATACTCTTGCATTGCCAATCTTTTTTGCTTCTGCCATAGCATCGATGTCAATGACTTTGTATTTATTCTTAAGATTCTCAATGATGTTTTCAGGATATTCCGCTGCGCCCGTAAGAACCGTCATGGGATCGATTCTTTGATCATTAACGATTAATACACCGTCTTTTTTGAGGAAATGAGCATATCTTAAAGCTTCAAGTCTCTCGAAAGCGATAAGTACATCTGCGCATCCTTCTTCAACGATGGGCTCGTATACTTTTTCACCATAACGAACAAAAGTAACTACGCTACCACCACGTTGCGCCATACCATGAACTTCAGAAAGCTTAACATCGTAACCTGCTTCGGTGATAACACCACCTAATATTCTACTTGTAAGCAAAGTACCCTGACCGCCTACACCAACTATCATAATACTCTTTGTTTCCATGCTTACACCTCTCTTGTCTCGATTGCATCGAACTTACATCTTGATGCACATAATCCGCAACCGTTACACATAGTATCGTCAATTGCAATAGTTCCATCAGGATTCTTGCTCATTGCAGGACAGCCGGGCTTCAAGCAAGCGCCGCACTTCTTGCACTTATCAGATAAAGCATAGCATTTCTTATGAGAAACATTGCTCTTAAGAAGTGCGCAAGGAGCCTGAGAAATAATAACTGAAACAGCATCTCTTGCAACTTCTTCTTTGATTGTAGCTTTTAACTTTTCAGTATCAAATGCATTAACTACGGTAACATACTCAACGCCGAGTGCATGGCAAAGATCAATCAAATCAACTGCATATGTTGCCTCGCCACTTAATGTCTTACCTGTTGCAGCATGATCCTGATGACCTGTCATACCTGTTGTAGAGTTATCCATGATGATAACTGTACCTGTAGATTTGTTGTATACCATATTAAGAAGTGAATTGATACCTGTATGAAGGAATGTTGAATCTCCGATTACAGCAACCCAATTCTTGATATAATCTTTTCCTTTTGCCTTTTCCATACCATGAAGTGTGGAAATGGATGAACCCATGCAAACCGTAGTATCTATAACATTAAGAGGAGCCACTGCACCAAGTGTGTAGCATCCGATATCTCCTGCTGCATGCATCTTGAGTTCGTTAAGAACTGTAAATGTGCTTCTATGAGGGCAACCGGGGCAAAGAATGGGAGGACGAGCAGGTACCTTAGCAGGTTCTTCTGTCTCGACTTTTTCTTTTAAGATTGCTTCTCTAAGCATGTTAGCTGAGTACTCACCCTGAATGGTAAGAATGTCTTTACCATGGCAAGCAATACCCCATGACTTAACCTGCTCCTCGATAAGAGGCTCAAGTTCCTCGATAACATATAATGTATCTACTTTCTTAGCGAAATCTTCGATTAATTTCTTGGGAAGAGGATGAACCAAACCAAGCTTTAATACGCTTGCATTAGGAAGTGCTTCCTTAACGTACTGATAAGGAATACCTGATGTGATAACACCAATCTTTGTATCGTTCATCTCAACCTTGTTGATAGGAAGAGTACATGCATCTTCTGCCATATCCTTGAGACGCTTTTCAACAAATACGTGTCTGCCCTTAGCCATTGCAGGCATCATAACGTTCTTGGGAACGCTTCTCTCATAAGGCTTGTCTGCAACTTCTTCTCTGTCACAAAGTTCAACTACGCCCTGGCTGTGAGCAAGACGTGTAGTTGTTCTTATCATGATGGGACAGTCATATTTTTCTGATAATTCAAAAGCAAGCTTAGTGAATTCTTTTGCTTCAGCTGAGTCTGAAGGCTCTAAAACAGGAACCTGTGCAACTCTTGCTACACATCTAGAATCCTGCTCATTCTGTGAAGAATAAAGACCGGGGTCGTCAGCTGCTACTAAAACCAAACCGCCGTTAACTCCAATATAAGAAACAGTATATAAAGGATCCGAAGCTACATTGACACCAACCATCTTCATAGATGCCAGTGCTCTTACACCACTCATGGAAGCACCTATAGCAACTTCCATAGCAACCTTTTCATTGGGTGCCCATTCTGCATAAATCTCAGGATACTTAACAATGTTTTCGCTTATTTCGGTACTGGGTGTTCCGGGATAAGCAGAAGACACTTTTACACCTGCTTCATATGCACCGCGGGCAATAGCCTCGTTTCCGAGCATAATCTTTTTTTCCATTAATATTTCCTCCGCCGTAATACTGGATATATGATAATAATCACAAAATCACACAGTAAACAATTATACACCTTATGTCTAATTTACACAATACAAGCAATATGCATAAAATCACGCTTTTTCAATAAAAAATGCCGAACAAAAGTTGTCCGACATTGGATTATCGTCTTCATATTGAAAACTGTATGAGCGAGTGGAACTGTAAGCCGGGTTCTGTCTTGAACGATCATCTGTCTAGAATCCATGTTACCATGAATTTCAAGCAACCTACCTGAGCCAAGTCGGGCAAACTTATAGGCTCTGTCTGGTCTTGCTTCGGATGGGGTTTACACAGCCTTACCCGTTACCGGATAAGCGGTGGTCTCTTACACCGCCTTTTCACCCTTACCGCTTGCGCGGCGGTTATTTTCTGTTGCACTTTCCTGAGAGTCACCTCTACCGGACGTTATCCGGCATCCTGCCCTGCGAAGCCCGGACTTTCCTCACCTCCATATGGAGCCGCGATCGTCCGTCCCACTCAAATATAGATTATATGGTTTTGCAATCACAAAAGTCAATTGATTGTATATTATTTTGTATTTTCAATACCCATAATGTATAATTACGATATACCAGAATTCCTAATGAGGTTGATAATGAAGCCGTTAGATAAATACATAAAATACAGCGCTTATATTTCAATCGTTTTGCTTATTATCGGACTGATTCCCATGATTGCAATCGGTTTTTTTACTCATCCTCTCGGAGACGATTATCATTATGGCCAGTATGCTGCCGAAGCTTTGCGTGAAAGCGGTAATATCTTATCTGTATTCCCTGAAGCAATTAAAGGAATGGTAGAGCAATACAATACATGGCAGGGTACATATTTTGCTATGTTTTTAATGTATCTGCCACCACATGTATTTTCAGATTTTCTATATAAACTTTATCCTGCACTTCTCATTCTTTTCTTTTGCGCAAGTGTGTTTTTCTTAATAAAACCCATTGCAGTTAATGCTACAAACAGTAATTCTACCGATGGTGATAATAGTGTTAAAAAAGATAAAACACCCATTTATTCTTGGATAAGTATATCTTCAATGCTATGCATAATATCAATCCTACAGATTCCCGTGTGCGGAGAAGCATTCTACTGGTTTAATGGATCAATATATTACATGGGATTTTTATCCATGACCTTTTTCCTATTCGGAGTTTTATTTAGATATATCATCAATCCGAAAATATACTTATTAATCATTGCATTAATACTTGGTTTCTTAATTGCAGGCGGTAATTATGCATCACTTCTTCCTGCAATCCTAATCTTAATCTGTCTTATCATATTTTCTATTCAGACAAAAAAGAACATGCAAGCAAAAGGATTGATTGCTGTTTTGGTTGTAATGATTATAGGACTTATCATCAGTATGATAGCACCCGGCAACGCTATGCGAGCAGCAACAACTGCCGGAACAACTCCAATAAAAGCGATTGTAAAATCTATTATTCAGTGTTCCAAATACGTGATATTTTTTAACGGTCCTGTATCTTTGTTGGGTTTTGCATTTCTTGCGCCAATACTTGTTAATGTTGCAAATAAATCATCGTTTACATTCAAGAATTCAATAATCAATTGCATCATATCATTTGGAATCTTTTGCTCATCTGTAACCGCAGTATTTTATGGTCAAAACAATGGCGGTCCTGCAAGACTTTTTGATATATGCATCGTTATGTTATATGTGATGGAGGCATATATTATCTTCTCATTGATTGGATTTGTAGTATCAAAAAGAAAAACAAGTTCATCTGATGATTCAAGCGAAAACGCTATAAAGAGTTCCGGCGAAAAAATAAAAAGATTTGCAATCAGCACCACTACAATCATAGCAATACTTTTTGCAATTCTTATAATTCCTAATATCCTTAGTAAATCTATTGTTGTTCCTAACTCATATACAGCGATAAAACTATTAATCAATGGTGATGCAGCCTCTTATAATTCTGAATACAAAAATAGACTTAAACAGATAGCCAATAATCCCAATAGTGATTTAGTATTTAAGCCATACACAGTATCAAATGATTTGGAACATTTCTTATATCTAGGCGACTTATCTAGCGACCCTTGCAATTTCAATAACGAAGCTTTCGCAAAGTTTTATAATCTCAATTCTGTATATGTAGATTACACTCAATAACCCACTTATACGTTAAAGCAGGAACCGCCAACGAACTCTCTAACAATGGAGTTCTTGGGAAGATTGGTTGTATCCATGCACAAGAAATACTCTAATAATTTAAGTAATCTCTTTGCCTCATAATACTCTGGATCTTCAGGTGTAACGCTATGAAGAATAGGCTCTGCAATTGACTTAAGTGCTGCAAGTTCATATATTTGTGCTGAATTGAACATTGCATCCGCTGTCTCCTGATAAGGGAAGATATTCTCTTCTTCGCCACGTCTTACAGAAGGCCACATGCTGATTGTTCTCTTAGCAGACGCGCCTCTTGTTCTGAAGTCTCTAACCATACGTCTGATAAGTCTTGCATCAGTTGTAGGAATACAGTTGTGCTCATCAATATTAAGAGTTGTTAATGCTGAAATATAAATCTTGTACTTGCTCTCAACAGGAAGTGATTCACTCATCTTGTCATTAAGAGCATGTATTCCTTCGATAACAAGTACATCGTCTTCGCCTAACTGCTTGAAGTTACCCTTATATTCTCTTGCTCCAACCTTAAAGTTGAATGTAGGAATCTCAACTCTCTCACCGGCAAGAAGTCTGGTCATATCTTCATTAAAGAGCTTAACATCTATAGCTTCAAGGCACTCGAAATTGTAATTACCATCTTCATCAATGGGAGTATCCTCTCTGTTAACGAAATAATCGTCTACAGCGATGGGATGAGGCTTAAGGCCGAGTGTTCTAAGCTGAACTGATAATCTGTGTGAAAAGCTTGTCTTACCTGATGATGAAGGACCTGCTATCATGATGAACTTAACACCGTCTCTCGATGCAATATCCTTGGCGATCTCACCAATTCTTCTCTCCTGCAATGCTTCCTGAACAAGTACCATATCATCCATATCGCCTGCACAGATGCACTCATTAAGATCTCCAACTGTATCGATACCAAGCATGTCACCCCATTCGGTTGCAAGCATCATTGTATTATATACTTTTTCAAGAGAAACGAATTCGTCGAGTTCCTCAGGTGTCTTCTTTTTAGGAAGATTAAGAATAAAACCGTCTTTATATGCCAATACTTCGAATTTCTTAACATATCCGCAGCTTGGAAGCATATATCCATAGTAATAATCTATATATCCTTCGAGATCATAGAGGTTGATAACCGAACTTCTTCTGTACTTAAGAAGCTTTAACTTATCAGTCATATTCTGCATACGGAATATCTCTGCTGCTTCTTCTACGGGTCTGGATGTCTTAACAATGGGAGTATCGTTATCAACCATCACCTGCATTCTATCCTGAATCTTTTTGATAATATCATCGGTGATACTAACCTTTCCCTTGTAAGACAGATAATATCCTGTATTAATGGAAAATTCCAATTTAATCTTCTCAATATTGGAATCACCTATAACATCATTACATGCCTTGATAAACATAAGCACCGCTGTTCTCTTGTAAGCGCGATGACCCACGCCACTGGATAAATCGAAAAAGCTAAGCTTACCATCCTTATCAGGGCACTTGCCTAACTCACGAAGCTTATCATTAAATACAGCGATAGCAATCGGATGCTTGTATTCGCTTGCATGCTCTCTGGCAATCGTTTCAAAAGAAGTGCCTTCAGCATACTCTTTTACTACTTCCCCTACAGTAATCTTTAATGTGTTCATATTAACCCCTCTCTTTTTATATTATTTGCAAAGCAATAATAAACTATAACCTTATGTCTCGGATATTCTCGACATATACTAATTCTATGTCCTTAACATCTTTGACACTCTTCTTAGCCGAAGCAGGAAGATAACACTTTTTGAATCCAAGTTTAACTGCTTCCTTCACCCTTGCTTCAACTTGAGATACATTTCTCACTTCTCCCGATAATCCAACTTCTCCAAAAGCAACTGTATCCTCTGATACAACTTTATTATGAAAACTCGACATGATTGCAATCACAAGTCCCATATCAACGGCAGGTTCAGATACTTTCATACCACCCGTGACATTAACATATGCATCACAATTGCCAAAAGGAAGTCCGATTTTCTTTTCAAGAACAGCCATCAGGAGATTAACTCTGTTATAATCAACACCCGTCGACTGACGTCTTGGAATACCAAAATTGGTCGGTGTAACCAGTGCCTGAATCTCAATGAATATCGGTCTTGTGCCCTCCATGGAACAAGATACCACGCATCCACTAGCATCAGTAGGTCTGCCTGATAAAAGAACTTCTGAAGGATTACCCACTTCGGATAAGCCCGAGTTACACATCTCAAATACGCCTATCTCGTTGGTTGAACCGAATCTATTCTTAACGCCTCTTAAAACTCTGTATGAATCGTGTCTTTCCCCTTCAAAGTAAAGAACCGTATCCACCATGTGTTCAAGCATCTTAGGGCCTGCAACGTTACCATCCTTGGTAACATGTCCAACTATGAATATGGATACGCCAAGTCCCTTAGCCAGCTTCATAAGAAGTGCTGTTGCTTCTCTAACCTGAGATACACTTCCGGGTGCAGATTGCACTTCATCCATATACATCGTCTGAATGGAATCTATAACAACAACATCAGGCTTTTTCTCTTCAATAACCTGAGCTATATCATCAAGATTGGTCTCACAATATAATCTTACATTATCCTTGAATTTGCCGATCCTATCTGCACGAAGTTTAATCTGCTCTTTTGATTCCTCACCGGAAACATAGAGTACTTCATAGTTTGAATCAGCCAGAGATTTGCACACTTGCAAAAGAAGCGTGGATTTGCCTATTCCGGGATCCCCGCCTATAAGAGTCAAAGAGCCCCAGACTATACCACCGCCCAGGACTCTGTCAAGTTCACTTATATTTGTTTTAATACGTTCTTCTTTTTTGGTCTCAATAGAAGACACGGATACTATCGCTCCGCTCTCTATTCCTCGTTTTATGGAAGGTCTGACCTTACTGCCCTTGTCAGAAGGAGCTTCCTTAAATGTATTCCACTCCTTGCATCCGGGACACTGTCCCATCCACTTGGCAGATTCATAACCGCAAGAAGAACAGAAATAAACTGTCTTGTCTTTCGGCATTATATATCCTATTTAATAATCTTAACGTCCTTCTTATCTCCGGCTGTAAGCTCAACAGAGAAACTTACCTTTCCGGATGTATTGGACTTAATCTTTCCAATCGATTTACCATCAATCTCGATATCATAATCAGTATTCTCTTCAAGACCTACGGTAATCTGAGCATCTTTATCGGACTCAACCTTAAAGAACATTCCATTCTCGTTCTCTTCAAAATCAGTTACATCTGTACCGGGAACTGATTCAAATAAGAATAAGCCGTTCTTTTCAAGCTTAGTCATAGTATTATAAGTCTTAATCTTATAAAGGTCTCCGCAATGAGGAAAATCCTCTTTCTTTTGCTTCTCGGTAAGAGTGTAATTACCAAAAGAAAGCTTTCCGTTTTCAGAAGTACTAATGATGTCCATTTTTTTATCCCCCTAAAATAAAATAAAGGCTTTTTAAAGATTTAAGAACAATATAATTATACCATAAACACAGGTAAATACCATAATAATTTATTAGTCAAAAACTACCTTCGAAGACCTAAATGATACCTTGACGTAACTGCCTTCTTCAAGGTTTCCTGAGAGTATCTCATTGGCAAGAGGATCTTCGACTTCCATCATGATGCCACGCTTCAAAGGTCTGGCACCCATAAGCGGATTGGAATATTTATCCACGATGTGAGCCTTCAGAGCATTGGTAAACTTAAGTTCAATATCCATCTGCTTTTTAGCTCTGTCAGCTAAGTTACTAAGAAGAAGTGATGTGATATCTTCAAGTTCTTTTCTGTCAAGCTTATGGAATACGATAAAGTCATCGATTCTGTTGATAAATTCAGGCTTAAAGAGCTGTTTTACTTCTTCCATAACATTGGATTTCATCTTCTCGTAATTCTGCTCTTTATTTTCCTTGCTTCCAAATCCAAGATTCTTGGGTTCTGTGATTCTCTTGGCGCCGACATTACTTGTCATAATTATGATTGTATTCTTAAAGTTAACTTTTCTTCCCTGAGAATCAGTAACCTGACCATCGTCAAGAATCTGTAAAAGCACATTAAAAACATCGGGATGAGCTTTTTCAATCTCATCAAAAAGTACCACAGAATAAGGATTCTTTCTTACTCTCTCTGATAACTGCCCTCCCTCATCAAATCCTACGTACCCGGGCGGTGAGCCAAGTATCTTGGATACCGAATGCTGTTCCATATATTCGGACATATCAACCCTGATAAGTGATTCTTCTGAGCCGAATACTGCTTCTGCCAGGGCCTTGGAAAGTTCGGTCTTACCAACACCGGTAGGGCCTAAGAATACAAAACTGCCGATAGGTCTCTTAGGATCGGATAATCCTACTCTGCCTCTTCTGATAGCCTTACTTACAGCTTCGACTGCTTCCTTTTGTCCGATTATTCTCTTATGAAGATTCTTCTCAAGATTAAGAAGTCTCTCCGTTTCTTTCTTGGATAATTCAGATACAGGTACTTTACTCCATCTTGAGATAACTGTCTCAACATGAGAAAGTGTAACTGTACGTTTATTGTTTTTCTTTTTTCTTCTCTCGCTTGCTTCTGCTTTTCTTAATGTTTCAAAAAGAACATCCTGATCATTCTTGGCTTTTCCGGCCTTTTCGAATTCTCCACTATTGATTGCTTCTTTCATAACCGCATCAAGTTCAGCAATCTGGGTTCTGATATTATGAATCTTATCACTGGGCTTATAACCATCAAGGTTAACAAGCGCAGCAGCCTCATCCATAACATCAATTGCCTTGTCAGGAAGGTTTCTGTCAGTAATATATCTCTCTGATAGAGATACGCATGCTGCTAAAGCATCATCATCGTATACCACGTTGTGATGCTCTTCATATCCACCCTTAACACCATAGAGAATCTTAAGCGAATCTTCTGCTGTTGGTTCAGCTACTGCTATAGGCTGGAATCTTCTCTCAAGTGCTGCATCTTTTTCAAAATATTTTCTGAATTCCTCTTCGGTAGTTGCGCCGATAAGCTGTATCTCGCCTCTTGAAAGTGAGGGTTTTAGAATATTGGAAGCATCGAGTGTTCCTTTTGCTCCACCCGCACCGATAAGAGTATGTATCTCATCCATGAAAAGAACTATATTGCCATCTTCTGATACTTCCTCAATAACAGCCTTAAGCCTCTTTTCGAATTCACCACGATACTGTGTACCTGCTACTAGAGAAGACATATCAAGCGATAATATTCTCTTATCCTTGATGGTATCAGGTACATTGCCATCAACAATTCTTTTAGCCAATCCTTCTACAATAGCGGTCTTACCAACACCGGGCTGACCTACCAGGCAGGGATTGTTCTTACTTCTTCTTGATAATACCTGGATAATACGCATTATCTCATCATTACGTCCGATAACGGGATCGAGCTCACCAAGAAGTGCCATCTCGGTAATATCCTTGGTATAGTCTTCAAGAGAAAATCTGCTTGAACTCTCGCCCATAGCCATCTCTTCGGAATGAACGTATTCTTCGGGCATATCAGAATCATCTTCATATCCGAAATTGGATATGATTTCATCTGCAATTTTTGCAATGGGAGTATTGGAGTCTTTTAAAAGATATAAAAGCAGATTGTAAGCAAGACTCTTCTCTTCTGTCACAACAGCATACAAAATATGCTCTGTTCCAATCATGGAAGAACCTGTATCAACAGCAATCTTTTTGGCGATATCCATGAGTTTTTTAACCTGAGGAGTATACTCAAGAGTGCCTGTAGTCTTAACTTTTCTTAACGCCTCACTTCTGTTTTCAAAGCTCTTTTTAATCTCTTCGTCAGTGATGCCATGGCTCGCAAGAATATTACTTGCAAGAGAGTCCCTGCATCTGGCGATACCATATAAAAGATGCTGTGAATCAAGAGCGGACGCGCCCAGACTTTTACCAATCTGATTTGCGTATTTTAATACCTGTTTTGATTGACTGTTAAAATCCATAATACCCCTTATTATCATAAAGCCCCTGTTAAATAACAGGGGCCTTTAAGTGTGCTTATTAAATATCAATAAAATCTATATCGTCATCATCATCCACATCGTCGTAGTACTCTTCATCAGAATCGTCCTCGTCCTCTGCAGTGAAGTAATTCAAGAATTTATCTTTTGCTTTGCCACTCTTTTTAGGCTTGGGCTCTTCTTCTATCTCGTAATGCACATTTTTCTTTCTTGAAGAACCTCTGGAATTCTCTATTGAAGAAACAGGAATATCCTCTTCTTCATCTTCGTCCTCATAATCATCATATTCGTAGTCGTCATCGTCTTCCACGCCTCTTGATAACTTAAGAGCCAAGAAGAATAATGCTCCAAGAAGAAGAATGATTATAACTACTAAGATTACGATTACAACCTTGGAACTGATGATTCCGAAAAGCTTATCGTCAGACCCTTTCTTCTTGCCTGTTCCATCAAGGAATCCTTCAAATGAGATGTATGAATTGTTCTTCTGATCAAGAACATACCATCCTGTAACCTCATCTTCATTAGTACCATAAAGGATTACATAGTCACCCTTGCTCCATACCTTTTCACCAGTAGGAAGTTGAGCTTCTGTGAATCCATCAGGAATAACTGCAGGATCTTCGAAAGGCTTAACAGGTGTAACTGTTTTCTTCTTTTCTGCTGTGGGAGCAGGTGTAGGATCAGGCTCGGGTTCGGGCTCGGGTTCGGGCTCTTCTGCCTGAGTATCTGTATCTGTAGTAGTCTTATCGTCGTCCTTATTAGTATCATCCTTTTTGTTGGTATTGGAATCAATATTGGTCTCTGCAGGAGTATTGGTAGGCTTGGTAAAAGTAAGAAGATCGCTTCTTATAAATCCTGTCTTTGTAGCTCCGTTAGCAGAAAATGATACCTTGTACCACTTGTATCCGTCAGAACCTGTTGCTTCACCAACAACTGTAACTTCTGTGTTCTTATTAGCAGATGCAACTTTGTCAGACTTACTGGATGCATCTGAACGAATATTAACAGTATCGCCTGTAATATATGCAGACTTCTTATCCGTATCCGTTACCTTGGTAGTAGAAGTTGTATTATTTGTGTTGGTATTAGTATTATTGTTAGTTGTTGTAGTTGTGCTGTCAGTCTTCTTAATAAAGTCTGAACGAACATAACCTGTAGTTCCGCTTGAAGTAGTAATCTTGTACCATACTTCGTTAGCAGCGTTCTTCTGTTCCTCTATAATTGTAACCTTATCACCCGAATTAACATGTCCCAAAGATTCGCTGGTTTTATCAGCAGACTTACGGATATTAACCTTATCATCAATAACCGTGCCCGGAGTATCAGCTTTAACCCTCATAGATAACATTCCCAGGCATAAAATCATTGCTACAAATGCAAATAATACACACTGGAAACTTTTCTTGTTTAAGCGTTTCATTTTACTCTCCTTACATATTTTTACACAAATAATTTATACATTCTTTACTCTGTTTAGTCAAGTCACAACTATGCTTCGTCAATAGCCTTACCTATATCGTGACGCATATATTTATTATCAAAATCCACCCATTCGCAAGCCGCATAAGCATTCTTTCTGGCTTCCTTAAGGTCAGATCCGATAGCAGTGATACCAAGTACTCTTCCGCCGTTGGTAACAATCTTGTCATCAACCTTCTTGGAACCCGCATGGAAACAATAATATCCATCCTTGCCCTTGAAGTTTTCGAGGCCTCTTATCTCCTTGCCCTTTTCATATGCTACAGGATATCCGTCGCTGGCAAGTATTACACATACAGCAGCGTTATCTTCGAATTGAAGGTCAATATTCTCAAGATGACCATCAATACAAGCTTCGAATACATCAACAATATCATTCTTCATTCTTGTAATAACAACCTGAGCTTCGGGATCTCCGAATCTGGCATTGTATTCAAGAACCTTGGGGCCATCCTTGGTAATCATAAGTCCGAAGAAGATAATTCCCTTGAACTCTCTGTCTTCTGATCTCATGGCGTCAACTGTGGCCTGATATATATACTTGTGGCAGAACTCATCAACTTCCTTCGTATAGAAAGGAGAAGGTGAAAAAGTTCCCATGCCGCCTGTATTCAATCCTTCATCATTGTCTTTTGCTCTCTTATGATCCTGAGCAGAAGTCATGATCTTAATTGTCTTACCATCAGTAAATGAAAGAACACTTACTTCTCTTCCGGTCATGAACTCTTCTATGACCATCTTATTACCTGCTGAACCGAACTTCTTATCATCCATAATCTCATGAATGCCGGCTACAGCTTCATCATAATCCTTGCAGATAAGTACACCCTTGCCAAGCGCAAGTCCGTCAGCCTTAAGTACTATAGGGAATGAACACTCATTTAAGAATTCGACTGCCTTAACAGAATCCTCGAATACTTCATACTTAGCTGTAGGAATATTGTATTTCTTCATTAAATCCTTGCTGAAAGCCTTGCTTCCTTCGAGGATTGCAGCCTTTTTATCAGGTCCGAATACCTTGAGGCCCGCTGTCTCAAGCACATCTACAAGTCCGGCAACCAAAGGATCATCAGGTCCTACAACTACCATATCAACCTGCTTTTCAAGAGCATACATTGCTATCTTGTCGAACTCCATAACTCCGATGGGAGCACATTCTGCAAGTTCTTCAATTCCTGCATTACCGGGAACGCAGTATAATTTATCGACTCTCTTACTCTTGGATAATGCGGTAACTATTGCATGTTCTCTACCGCCGCCGCCAACTACAAGTATTTTCATTCTTTCTCCTTTGCAATCTTGCCGATACTCTCGGGAAGTATTATCCATTCAGCCTCTTCCATGACTCTTCTTTGCAGAGTCTTGGGCGTATCATCTTCTTTTACCTCAACCGCTTTTTGCATAATGATGGGACCTGTATCGGTTCCTTCATCAACGTAGTGTACGGTTGCACCAGTAATCTTAACTCCTCGTTCAAGAGCAGCTTCATGAACTTTTAATCCATAATAGCCTGTTCCACAAAACGAAGGAATAAGTGAAGGATGAATATTGATAATCTTTCCTCTATATGCATTGATAACTATCTCAGGAATAACAACAAGAAAACCGGCCAATACTATAAGATCGGGGTTGCTCTTGTTTAATTCCGCAAGAAAAGCTTCATTAAAAGTTTCTCTGTCAGCATAATCCTTGGGTGATACGCATACACCCTCGATACCTGCATTCTTGGCTCTCTCGAGTGCAAATGCATTGGCATTGTTGGATATTACCTTAACTATCTTGGTATTCAAAAGCTTTCCGGAATCAATGGCATCTATAATAGCCTGCAGATTGGTTCCGCCGCCTGATACGCAGACAACTATGTTTAGCATAAAGTTACTCCCTTAGTGCCACTTACGCACTTACCAACTTCATAGCCCTTTTCACCTGCAGCTTCGATTGCAGCGATTGTCTTTTCAACATCAGCTTTATCTACTGCTATAACCATACCAAGTCCCATATTGAAAGTATTGTACATCATCTCATCAGCGATGCCGCCTTCCTTTTGGATAAGGCCAAAGATGGGAGGAATGGGATATGAACCCTTGTTAACATTGGCATTGATTCCATCGGGAAGCATTCTGGGAATATTCTCGTAGAATCCACCACCTGTGATGTGGCTGCATCCCTTAACAGTAACTCCTGCATCCTTGATGCTCTTTAATGCCTTAACATATATCTTGGTAGGAGTGATGAGTGCATCACCGAGTGTGGTACCAAGTTCATCTCTGTATCTGTTGAGATTGTCAGCTGTCATTCTGAATACTTTTCTTACAAGTGAAAAGCCATTAGAATGAACACCGCTTGATGCAATACCGATAAGTACATCTCCGTCCTTAATTGTCTCGCCTGTAATGATGTTCTTCTTATCAGCAACACCTACACAGAAACCTGCGAGGTCATATTCATCTTCGGGCATAAGTCCGGGATGCTCTGCTGTCTCACCACCGATAAGAGCACAACCTGACTGCTTACAACCTTCAGCAACACCTTTAACTATAGTAGCTATCTTTTCAGGTATGTTCTTACCACATGCAATGTAGTCAAGGAAGAAAAGAGGCTCGCCACCTGCACATGCAACATCGTTAACACACATTGCTACAGCATCTATACCGATTGTATCATGCTTATCAAGAAGGAATGCAAGTTTAACCTTGGTTCCGCATCCGTCTGTACCGGATAAGAGAACGGGCTCTTCCATATCCTTAAGTTTGCTCATTGAGAATGCTCCGGAGAATCCTCCCAATCCACCGAGAACTTCGGGGCGAAAAGTCTCCTTAACATAATCCTTCATCAATTCAACCGACTTGTATCCGGCTTCGATATCAACACCTGATGACTTGTAATCCATTTTTTACTCCTTATAAATAGGGTTATCTTTATAGTTTATTATTTCTTCCTGCCTAAAATCAGATTAATGATTTATATCTATAATTCCATAGAGATATTAAATCAATAGTTTTTATATCCGACTTCCTGAAGTCTGGCATCCTTGGCCTGAACGCCTTCCTTAAGAGAAGCGGCATAATCTTTTATCTTTTGAAGAAGTGCGGGATCGGAAGTAGCTAATATCTTAGCCGCAAGAATTCCCGCGTTGGCACCGCCGTTAATTGCAACCGTTGCAACAGGTATGCCTGAAGGCATCTGAACTATTGAATAGAGAGAGTCCTTACCGCCAAGGCTTGTTGTATGCATCGGAATACCGATAACCGGCATCGGAAATATTGCAGCGCACATACCGGGAAGATGTGCAGCCATGCCTGCGCCTGCGATAATAACCTTGAATCCCTTGGATTCTGCACTCTTAGCATATTCAAAGAATACATCAGGTTCTCTGTGAGCCGAAATAATGGTCATCTCATATGAGATACCAAACTTATCCAGCATCTCGGCTGCTTTGCTCATTACGGGCATATCCGAATCGGAGCCCATCACTATACCAACTTGTGCCATTTTTAACTCCTTATTATTTAAAAATGTCAGGTCTTTTTCTAACCCAAAGATAGTTTCATTTTACTACACTTCGACGACTTACACAAGAAAAAGTAAAAACATGCGCTGTCTAGTTCTTTTTATATACTCTTGTGTATAAGAAGACCATTGCAATGAGGCTTACCAGAGTAAATGCCGCGATATACATGCACATTACGTTTACACTTAAGCTCTTGTCAAAGAGCGATGCGTTAAAAGTCATCGACTGACGAAGTGCCTCGGAAAACAATCCGTTGTCAACACCGCCTATGGAGCGATTCATCTCATCGATGCAGCCGTTTAAGAGTACATTTCTTAACAATGCGCAGATATGGCTTGCGGGGAACAGATTGCAAAGCGTCTGAATCTTGGACGAAAACTGCGAAATGGGAATATATGCTCCGATCACGAATCCTGCTGCCGCCGAAAGTATACCGAAGAAAGCACCTGCTGCGGATGAAGATTTAAAGAATAATACAACTGTCATAAAAAGTGCGCTTGATGACATGCATCCAAGAAGGATTACTCCGTAAGCAGCGATTATACTTAATACGCTTAAATGCATATTGCCGAGAACAGCAAGTATTGTAAGTCCTGCGGTAAGCAAAAGCGATGTCATGAAGAATGAACATATGATTGCCGCAAAAAGGTAGGATAAAATAATCTGCCATCTTTTTACAGGTGTTGCAAGGATATCATAATCTACCTTTCTCTCCCTGTCCTTAACTATCGTGGTAAGGCAGTTATAGGGAATCGTAATTGTTGCGGAGCCAAGGATTCCGACAAGCAATACGCCGTTAACAAACATCTTGATATCATCTGCATTAATAAGTGACTCAAGTCCCTTCATCGAGCCTTCGATTGCATTAACAAACGATCCTTTTAAGAACAGAAGGTAGAGCACGAATACTATGATTGATGTAAGCAATGAAAAAATAACCGAATGGATATCTTTAAAATATATCTGTACGTTTCTTTTTGTTAATCCGATAAAACCTTTCATTATAAGTTCTCCTTTTTTTTTATTAATCAATTGTCAGTTTTGTTATCCTGTTATTCCATTACCTAGTTAGCTATCATTCTTCCGGTAAGATTCAAAAAGACATCGTCCATGCTTCCCTTAATAATCTCAAAATCCGTGAATCTGTCTTTGTTATCAGCTATGATGTCAATTATGTCCTTGTCAAATAAGATATTGTAATGATCCGCATCATAGATTACATTTTTGTTAATCTTTCCTGCCGTCAGGTCATTCTCTTCATTTCTGTTTGTATACCATAAAAGCTTGGAAGATGCGTAAGTGCTTTTAAGTTCCTGCGGCGTTCCTCTGGCGATTATCTCTCCCTTATCAAGGATAACCACATGATTGGCATCTCTTGTTTCTTCCATATAATGTGTGGTTAAAAAGATTGTCATTCCTTTTTCTCTTCTCAGATAATCTATGTAATCCCACACGATTTTTCTGGACTTGGGATCAAGTCCCGTTGTAGGTTCATCGAGGAAGAGAATCTTGGGATTGTTTAAAAGCGCTCTTACTATATCGACCCTTCTTCTTTGGCCTCCGGATAATTTTTCGTATTTACGATTCATTATTTCTTCGAGTTCAAAGCGTGTGTAGAATTCCTTAAGTCTCTCTTCTATCTGCTTCTTTGTCAGTCCGTAGTAGCTGCCTCTTGAGTATAGATTTTCTTTTACGCTGAGTTTGTCATCAAGTACCGAGTTTTGAAAAACTATTCCGATGTCTTTTCTGATGAGGTCGTCTTCTTTTCCAAGTTCATGCGAACAGATTCTGATATCTCCTGATGTCTTTTTGAGTATTGTGCAAAGGATGTTAATTGTTGTGGATTTGCCTGCTCCGTTTTCTCCTAAGAACGCGAAGAGTTCTCCTTCTTTTACATCAAAATCGATTCCTTTTACTGCCAAGTGTTCGTTATATTTTTTTACCAGATTTCTTACTTCGATTACGTTCATATTGTTTTTCCTTTCTTTTGTTTTCCTAACTGATGAACTCATTTTATCGAAAAGAAAAAATAAAAAAAGAGCATCTCGACCAAGATGCAAAAATGGTCTACCAAGATGCTCTTTTTTATAATAATTTGTGTGAAATTACGTAAATACGGGTTATTCTTCGTCTCTAAAAGACGTCAATGCATTGTTGATTTCCTTGTCGTCTTTATTGTATATCCATTTGGTTATTACCCAGACGAAAATATATACGCAGATAAATATTCCCATTACAACAGCATATGAGAGAATGCCCGAATACCATTTAAACAGCCATCCGAGAAGTGATACCGCACCAAAGAGAATAGCAAAATGTATCAGTATTCTTACAAAGAACGGTTTTATCTTCTCTGAAAAAAGGATAAGCGACGGAAACGAGCATAAAAAGCCTGCAAGTATTACACTGAGAGAAAAATACCAATTGATTGAATATTCCTGCCCCAAAAGATGCATGACGGCCGATACCGTACCGACTCCGAAAAATATACCGAGAGAAATAAAGCATGTCTCTAAGAACAGCATTTTTAATTTGTTCATAAATCCAGCCTCCTCTTTATTTCTTTTACGTAGTTCCTCGAAATAACGATCTTCTCACCGTTAAGCATGGAAGCTTCCATCCTGCCGCTTAAGTCCGATTTGACCGTCTTAATCTTTTTGAGATTGACAATCATGGACTTTGATATTCGAAGAAAATATGCACCGAGCGTTTCTTCAAGTTCATATAATCTTAGCTTGGATTCAAAGCAATCATCTTTTGTATATACAAAGGTTCTTTTATCCACGGATTCGATGTAATAAAAGAATGATGTTTCCAAAAGAACCGTTTCGCCGTCTTTAATAAGGGGGATTTTTCGTTTTCCCCCTTCAAGCAGTTCGATGGCAGCCTTGATATCATCGGTATTTGATTGAGCTTTTATCAACGCTTCCTCTTTTTCGGGAGCATCGACTTTCTCAAATTTTACCTGCATTATGCACTCCGTGTATTATATCGTTATTTTGCAAGAATCATCATAATCTTATTGGATCTTGCCACAAACTTGGTCATCTCATCGGGCGATAAAGGACCATGCTGGATGAGCGCCAGGTCGAAGAGCTGTTCGCAGATAAGATTGGTATTCTCACCTTCCTTATTCTCCATCAAGTACTGAACGAGCTTATTATTTGCGTTAAGTACAAGCGAGAGTCCTTCCTTGCTGAACTCGTCGATGCCCATACCACCGGCATACATGCGCATCATCTCCTGCATCTTTCTGGTCTCACCTGACATAGTCATCATTGCAGAGATATCTTTATTCTTGAGCTTCTCAAGTTTAATCTTGATATTGTCTTTCTTAACAATCTTCTTAAAGAGCTTGGAGAGTTCTTCTTCGCTTGCCTTGAGTTCCTCTTCTGCCTTAGCTGAAGTCTTACTCTTAAGAGCATCTGATAAGTCCTCATCGATTCTCTTGAACTGTACGCCTTCATTCTTCATCTCAAGCTGATTGATGAACGGCATATCGATATTATCGGTAAGCATAACTGCATCCATCTTAGCCTTTTTGAACATGGCAACATACTGGCTCTGCTCTACGGGATCTGTTACGAAGTAGATAATCTTCTCTTTCTTTTCTTCTTTGTTCTCCCCCTCAGAACCCTCAGCATTGTCAGCGGAATCAGACTTTTCTCCTTCCGATACAACCTCAGCCTCTACGGTATTGCCGTCTTCATCAACTGCATCCGAAGTATCAATGGGCTTGGTCTCGAGACACTCAGGAAGTGTCATGTATTCATCATTTAAGTTCTTGAAGAGAATGTAATCATTCATCTTCTCGCAGAACTTGTCATCCTTTAAGCAACCATACTTGATAAAAGGTGATATGTCGCTCCAATACTTCTCGTAGTTGTCCTTATCTGTCTTGCACATTCCGGATAACTTGTCAGCAACCTTTTTGGTGATGTATTCGCTGATCTTATTAACGAATCCGTCATTCTGAAGTGCAGAACGTGATACATTAAGAGGGAGATCGGGACAATCGATTACACCCTTAAGTAAAAGAAGGAATTCAGGAATAACTTCCTTGATGTTATCTGCGATAAATACCTGGTTGTTATATAACTTGATTGTTCCTTCGATTGCATCATATTCCATATTAATCTTAGGGAAGTATAAGATACCCTTAAGGTTAAATGGATAATCCATGTTAAGATGAATCCAGAAAAGAGGCTCCTTGTAATCATTGAAGACTTTTCTATAGAAAGCAAGGTACTCTTCCTTGTCACACTCTGCAGGATTCTTCATCCAAAGAGGATGTGTATCATTGAGCATCTCGGGGCGCTTTTTAATCTTGAGCTTAGCTTCATCGTCCCCTTCTTTTTTCTCAAGTTCTTCTACTACTTCATCGTCATCAAGTTTTTCACTTACCTTGATAGTCTGTGTTTCCTTGGTATCCTCTTTCTGAAGATAGATTTCTGTCGGCATGAATGAGCAGTACTTCTTGATAATTTCTCTTGCTCTATACTCGTTGCAGAACTCTACGCAATCTTCCATGAGATAAAGGGTAATGATGGTTCCTACATCACTCTTATCGGATTCTTCCATAGTAAACTCTGTACCACCGTCGCACTCCCAATGTACGCCCTTAGCGCCATCCTTATATGAAAGTGTATCAATAGTAACCTTGTCAGCTACCATGAATGCTGAATAGAAACCAAGACCGAAATGACCGATAATCTGATCATCATTAGCCTTATCCTTATATTTCTCAATGAAATCAGTTGCACCTGAAAAAGCAATCTGGTTGATGTATTCTTCAACTTCTTCGCTTGTCATACCAAGACCGTTATCCTTGAAAACAAGTGTCTTCTTCTCAGGATTAACGATTACATCAATTCTCTCCTTGTAACCATCGGGAAGAGTATATTCTCCCATCATATCAAGCTTCTTAAGCTTGGTAATGGCATCACAGCCATTGGAGATAAGTTCACGCATGAATATATCATGGTCTGAATACAACCATTTTTTGATAATCGGGAAAATGTTTTCTGAATTAATGGATAATGAACCTTTTTTAGCCATACTATTCACCTCTTTATGTTATTTCTTTAATATTCTCTCAATATTTCGTGTCTTTACTGACCACAAAATAGATTATAAGACCACCAAAATCGAAAGTCAATAAAAAATTAGCACTCAATCAAAATGAGTGCTAATAAATCTTCTTTTCGGTATCAAATCAGTATATAATCCGTAAAAAAACGTTATTCTAAATAAAAATTTTTATACTTTACTTACCATCAATCATGATGTCGGTATAAATAGTAAAGAAGGAATTATTCTTAACTCTGTCATCATGGATGATAGTAATCTCATTCCATTCCTTCTCGTTCAAAGAAGCAATTACATTAGGAAGGAATGCTTCGTACTTTTCTTCAAAAGCTTTCATCTTGGCTTCATTGATGATAGCCTCTCTATTCTCTGCCGTGGACTTTCTCTCATATGCACTGATGCACTTTAAGATATAGTAGCCATCTGCTGTATAGATAACATCGCTTATCTCTCCCTCTTCGAGTTCGAAAGCAACTGCGTCGTACTCAGCAGGCATCTCTCCTCTTCTATAAGTATGAGTGCTCTCAAGATCTTCATTATATGTAGCGCAAAGGCTCTCAAAATCAGTACCCGATACAGCCTTTTCTCTTATGTCCCTTGCTCTGTTGGCAGCCTCTGCCTTGGCAGATGCAGAGAAGTCCGTTAATCTGCCGCTACTTGACTCATGATACGTCTTAATGAATATCTGCTCAACAGTAATGCTTCTGGCATCATCGTCGCTAATCTCTAATTCAACTTCGCCAACGATGGAGTTATATACCTTTTCCGCAAGTGCATACTCTGAATACATCTTGTATACAGTATCTTCATCCGCGTTGAGGATGCTCTTTTCTTCCTTGGATAAGCTCTTAATATATGCCTTGGAAGCTTTTTTTAGAGACTTCTTCTCATCAGACGACAAAGACACCTTCTCATCCTTAGCCATAAGATTAAGAACCTTAATTCTCGTAATCTTGGCTAATACGGTATCCTTAAAGGCTTCCTCGATTGTAGTATCGCCTGCAGTTGTATTCCATATCTCACTTCCGAATGTGGCTTCGTATGAGTTAGCCATATTGGTAAGATATATATTCATCTCAGTTCTTGTACAGCTAAGATTATTGATTCTGAATACTTCGCCTTCCGAGAATCCACCGGTAACAACTACATTCTTCTTACACGCTGTTAATAACAACAGTGAAGAAAATGCGAGAGCCAATATTCTGTTAATACATCTTCTTTTCTTATTCATCTCTGGAATATCCAAACTTCAAAAAATAATGAGTAGGAGTAATCCCCTACTCATTATACTAAAAATCTAATTAATTATTTAAGAGGATACTTAGCTGTAAGCTCGTCAACGATTGCTCTTGCGTAAGGAATCTTCTCCTCGCCACCCTTAACTACAGCAGCGATAGCATCTGCAATCTTGTCCATATCTTCTGTATTCATACCACGTGATGTAACTGCGGGTGTACCAAGACGAACACCACTTGTTACAAAAGGCTTCTGAGGATCGTTGGGAACTGTGTTCTTGTTAGCTGTGATATGAGCCTGATCAAGCATCTTCTCAACTTCCTTGCCTGTATACTTCTCACCTCTTAAGTCAACAAGCATAAGGTGATTGTCTGTACCGCCTGATACAATCTTAACTCCTCTGGATAAAAGTCCGTTGCAAAGGGCCTGAGCATTGTCGATGATGTTCTGAGCGTATACCTTGAATTCAGGTGAAAGTGCTTCCTTGAAGCAAACTGCCTTACCTGCAATAACATGCATTAAAGGACCACCCTGGATTCCGGGGAAGATAGCCTTATTGAAGTTATACTTCTCTGCTATTTCCTTATTAGCAAGAATCATACCACCTCTGGGTCCGCGAAGAGTCTTATGTGTAGTTGTTGTAACTACATCTGCATAAGGGAAGGGTGAAGGATGAAGACCTGCAACTACAAGACCTGCAATGTGTGCGATATCTACCATGAGAACTGCACCAACTTCATCACATACTTCTCTGAATTTCTTAAAATCTATAGTTCTTGCATATGCTGATGCGCCTGCGATGATCATCTTAGGCTTGCATTCAAGTGCAAGAGAACGAAGTTTATCGTAATCAATGAATCCGTCATCATTAACACCGTAAGGAACTACCTTGAAGTACTTACCTGACATGTTAACGGGTGAACCATGTGTAAGATGTCCGCCGTGATCAAGGTTCATACCCATAATGGTATCACCGGGCTCAAGGATAGCAAACTGAACTGCCATATTAGCCTGAGCGCCTGAATGAGGCTGAACGTTAGCATAGTCACATTTAAAAAGCTTCTTAGCTCTCTCGATAGCAAGTGTCTCAACTACGTCAACACAATCACATCCGCCGTAATATCTCTTTCCGGGATAACCTTCAGCATACTTATTGGTAAGAACGCTTCCCATAGCTGCCATAACAGCCTTGGATACCCAGTTTTCGGATGCAATCAACTCTATATGACTGTTCTGACGGTTCTCTTCATCCACAATCGCCTGTGCGATTTCAGGATCAACTTTTTTAACTTCATCCAAAGAATACATATAAAACTCCTCCTAAATGTATATCAAAACGAAATCATTATAGCACGAAGTAATCAGAATTGTCACTAAAGTTATATTTTTATCAATTAATATGATATTTCAGCGTTAACATTACCATCCAGGTAGGCAAAAGCCTTATCGTACATAAGGTCGTTAATCTCCTCGATTCTGTCCTGGGATGCATATTCAAAAGAATGATGATGGATAACTACCTTATATGTAATGTTTTTATTCTCATCAAAAGACTTGGTTATATTGATACCTACATTTTTAAATCCCATATCTGTAAGATCATTTCTTAACTCTCTCTCATATGTGTCTTCTGACTTGTCGAGTGCTTCGCGATATCTTTTGTTTCTGACATTGTCAGCGTGAGCTGATATAGAAGTAAAAAGAATGATACCTACGATAACCAATGTTAATAATGAACCAAAGATTTTAAATTTTTTCATATCCAATCCTCCCGTATTTCTTTTACGAGATGATTGTAACATTGTTATATGTCCAATAAAAAGGACATCTAAAATCCCTGTTTTTAGATGTCCGTAGCAATTAACTGATTATTGATTATTATTTTTTTATAATATTGTTATTCTATTGATACTCAATATTAATACCGCAATCTTCAAAAACTTCCAAGATCTTGAAATAATAGAACTCGCCTTTATTCGAGTTAACAATACTTATCATTTCTATATTCATCTCACTGACACAGTCATATAAAGCATCAAGATTCTTTCCATAATAATCAGGAAGCGATAAAACCTCAGCAAGATAATCGTGTGCTGTTTCCTTATCATTAAGTTTTTCAGCATCGAGTACAATATTCATATTTGAATCCCTCTTTTTGTTCTTTTTCATATCACTAATATCGCGAAATTTTATATTTTCTGTGAAATCTTAAATTCTATAATTGACTAAATAATTGTTTTATTGTATTCTAAATTGTCTTAAAAAAGAGACGTATGTATTAAATATAAGAAGTAAGACCACATATATTGTATTATAAAAAATGAAAACTTTAAATAAAAAATTGGATGAAAACCAATCAAGCGAAAACGAAAAAAAGTCATTAAAAAAGAAAATATTTACTAAAGAGAACGGCAAGAAGTATCTGTTAGGATTAAGAACTCTTGCCATTTATTTTTTTATATTCTTTGTTATCATCACTCTCTCAGAGCTTTTTATCAGATTTCAGATGTCCGGTAAGATATCCAAGATGAATCTTACATTTTTAGCATTCGTTCCTGCCGAAGCCATGTTTTTTACCGCATTCGCAGGATTCTTTAAAAATCTGGGTAACAAAATAACACTTCCCATACTTTTATTCATTATTAATATCTATTACTGCATTCAGTTGGTATATTTCAGAATCTTCGGATCGCTCTTTTCCGTATCCATGCTCGGCATGGGCAATACAGCGGTTGGAAACTTTTCATGGGCAATGAAGGGTGTAATCATCTCTTCTATTTTCCTTATTTTCCTATTCTTATTACCCTTAATAGCAAGTATCGTATTGGTAGTAGTAACCTCTATCAAGAAGTTTAGGTTGAAGGGCTATCCTCTTCTTTTACATATTCCTGCATTTTTATTATCTGTAGTGCTCTTCATCGGCGGTATCTTTTCCATTAAAATGCTTGGAACGGATATTCACAGTGCCTACTACGTATTAACCAATAATTCATCCGATACTGACACAACTGCTCTGCGTCTCGGTGCCATGACAACCTTCATTGTAGAATCCGGCGCATATTATTTTGGCATTGGTAATAACTCCGATTCTTTTGAAGCAGTTACAATAGAGAAAAACGATATTATCTTGGAAGATAAAACAGAAACTGCTGATAAAGAAGAAAGCAATAATGATGAAGACAATAAGTCAGAGGAAATTACATACACATACGAACCCCACATAGATCCTGCTTTTGATTTTGATGCATTGGCAGAAGAAACACCTAACGGAAATCTTAAAAACACATATATCTACTTTGCTCAAAAAGAGCCTACATATACTAATGAATATACAGGCTACTTCGAAGGCTACAATCTTATATACATCTGTGCAGAAGGTTTTTGGAAATACGCTGTTAATGAAAAAGTAACTCCCGTCCTCTATGAGATGTCCAATAACGGAATCATACTTACAAATTATTATAATTCATTCCTTAATACAACAACTAATGGAGAGTTTGCTTTTGCTACATCTCTATGGCCTGATGTATCAAGATCTGCAATGTCCGGAACCGATGTAGGAAGTTTCCCTCAGTCCGCTCGTAATTTCATGCCCTATGGTATCGCAGACTTTTTCAATGATAACGGAATTGAAACATACGGATTCCATAATTACTATGGTTCATATTATAGAAGAAACATCTCCTGGCCCAACATCGGTATCAAGAATATCAAGTTCATGGAAGATATGAAATTCTCATCACATTGGCCTTCCAGCGACCTCGAAATGATGGAACAGTCAATGGATGACTATGTAAATAACGGACAGTTCTTCACATATTATATGACCTTCTCAGGTCATGGCCCTTACAACAGTTCCAACTATATGGCCAATAAGAATATTGACGAAGTTAAGGAAAGATTAGGAAGCGATGCAGATAAGTATAATGATGAAGCTTTAAGATACTTCGCATGTAATCTCGAATTTGAAAAAGGAATGGAATACCTCTACGATAAGTTGATGGATGCGGATATTCTTGATAAGACAGTTATCGTTATCACCGGCGATCATTATCCTTACTATCTTGACGATGAAGGTAGAGAAAGTCTCTGCCAGAAAGAAATCTCAGAGATAGAGCAATATCATTCATGCTGCATCATATATAACAGCGCTATAGAAGAACCCATTATTAATGATACATTCTGCTGTAACGTGGATATCGAACCTACTATCCTTAATCTTTTCAATCTTCCTTATGATTCAAGATTGCTTTTTGGTAAAGATATCTTTTCGGATTCACAGCATAACGCAATACTCTATAATAAGAGCTTCATAAATGATAAGGTTGTATATGATTCCAAGACTCATGAAGCTACATGGAAAATAGATACATCCAAATACAGCCAGGAAACACTTGATAAGTATTTAGAGAGTTATATCAAGCAGATTGACATGGATTACAAAGCCAGCGTTAATATAATGCAAAATAACTTCTTCTTAACCTTGTGGAAGCAAGCAGGTCTCTTGAGCAATGAAGATATTGCAAAAGAAAACGCCAGAAGTGCTGAAGCAATGGCCATTAACGAAAAGCAGAATGAAATAGATGCTCAAAAGGAGCAGGAACGCCTAGAACGTGAAGCCGCTGAAGCGGCTGCTGCAGCACAGGCTGAGCAAGACGCAAACAATAATTAAATCTCTTAACTAAATAATTAATCTTATATAACTTAAAAACCCCGCGCATCGCGCGGGGTTTTCTTTTTAAATAATAAGATCCCGCGCGATGCGCGGGATCTTATTTTATGTTTATTACTTGTAGAGTTCAACAAGCTTGAGTAAGTGCTGATATCTCTCGTTAGCAACCTTTTCAGACTCTGCGAAGAGTTTCTCTGCTCTCTCAGGGAAAGGCTTAACAAGACGTGTATATCTGGACTCGTTGTTAAGGAATTCCTGATATGTTCCGTCGCCTTCCTTAGATGTAAGAGTGAAAGGATTCTTTCCTTCTGCCTTAAGTGCAGGGTTGAAGGAGAAGAGGTTCCAGTAACCAGCCTTAACAGCCTTCTTCATCTCATCCTGGCAGTGGTTCATACCACCCTTAGCGATACCGTGAAGTTCGCAAGGAGCGTAACCAATGATAAGTGAAGGTCCGTTGTAAGCTTCTGCTTCAGCGATAGCCTTAACAGCCTGTGCAGGGTTAGCACCAAGAGCGATCTGTGCTACATATACGTAACCATAGCTCATAGCGATCTCTGCAAGAGACTTCTTGCTGATTTCCTTACCTGCTGCAGCAAACTGGCAAACTTCACCGATGTTGGAAGCCTTAGAAGCCTGTCCACCTGTGTTGGAGTACATTTCTGTATCGAATACCATAACGTTAACGTTCTCACCGGAAGCAAGTACGTGGTCTAAGCCGCCGAATCCGATATCATATGCCCAACCGTCTCCACCGAAGATCCATACGGACTTCTTAGGAAGGTAATCTTTCTTTGCAAGTACTGCCTTAGCATTGTCGCATCCTGCTGCTGCAGCTTTTTCAAGTTCTGCAACAAGTGCATCTGCGTACTCTGAGTTGCATGTTGTGCAATCCTTGGTCTCGAGGAACTTCTCTGCTGCTGCCTTGAACTCAGCTGTTGCCTTGTCAGACTGCATCATCTCTTCGATCTTAGCGATAGCCTGGTTTCTAAGAACCTTCTGTCCTAAGTACATACCGAAGCCGTGCTCAGCGTTGTCTTCGAATAAGGAGTTGGACCATGCAGGACCCTTCTTGGAATCCTTGTTAACTGTATAAGGTGATGTAGCTGCAGGACCACCCCAGATAGATGAACATCCTGTAGCGTTGGAGATATACATATGCTCACCAAAGAGCTGTGTAATAAGTCTTGCGTATGATGTCTCTGCACAACCTGCACATGATCCTGAGAACTCAAGAAGAGGCTGATTGTACTGTGAGTTGATAGGTGTTACGCCGTTAGCAAGAGCGGGCTTGAGTTCCTTCTTACCAACATTAGCAACGAGGTAATCAAATACGGGCTGTTCAGCTGCCTGTGATTCCTGAGGAACCATCTTAAGAGCTTCATTAGCCTTAGGACATACAGTAACACATTCGCCGCATCCCATACAATCAAGAGGAGATACTGTCATTGTGTACTTCATTGTAGCATCGTTAGCATGCTTGGAATCAGCAAGCTTGATGTTTGAAGGAGCCTTAGCAACTTCGTCTGCGCTTAAGATGAAAGGACGAATTGTTGCATGTGAACATACGAATGCACAGCTGTTACACTGAAGACAAGCTTCTGCATTCCACTCAGGAACCATAACTGCTGTACCACGCTTCTCGTATGCTGAAGCACCTGTCTCAAACTGTCCGTCTGCTCTGTCTGCGAATGCAGATACAGGAAGTGAGTAACCATCCATTAATCCGATAGGATCAAGAAGTTCGTTAACCATCTTAACTGTAGCAGGACGGCCTGTTCTCTCAACAGCCTTCTTATTATCTACTGCGTTAGCCCAATCAGCAGGAACTGCTACTTCATGAATAGCATCAACACCTGCGTCGATAGCCTTGTAGTTCATCTCTACAACTGCGTCACCCTTCTTGGAGTATGACTTCTTAGCTGCAGCTTTCATGAAATCGATAGCCTGATCGATAGGCATTACGTTAGCAAGCTTGAAGAATGCTGACTGAAGGATTGTATTGGTTCTCTTACCCATACCAATCTCGATAGCCTTGTCGATAGCGTTGATTGTGTAAAGTTTGATATTATTCTTAGCAATGTACTGCTTAGCTTCAGCAGGCATATGCTGATTTAATTCTTCATCTGACCACTGGCAGTTGATCATGAAGATACCGCCGGGCTTAACGTCCTGAACCATCTTGTATCCCTTAACAACATATGAAGGGTTGTGGCAAGCAACGAAGTCAGCCTGGTTGATGTAGTAAGGGCTCTTAATAGGCTTGTCACCAAATCTCAAGTGAGAAATTGTGATACCACCTGTCTTCTTAGAGTCATACTGGAAGTAAGCCTGAATGTACTTATCTGTATGGTCACCGATGATCTTAGTAGAGTTCTTGTTAGCACCTACTGTACCGTCACCGCCGAGACCCCAGAACTTACACTCTACTGTACCGGGTGCTGAAGTAATGGGAGCGGGCTTAACTTCAGGTAATGAAAGGTTAGTAACATCATCTACGATACCGATTGTAAATCTTGCCTTGGGAGCATCCTTAGCAAGCTCTGTATATATAGCAAAAATTGAAGAAGGACATGTATCCTTTGAACCAAGACCATAACGACCACCGATAAGTGTGATATCGTTAAGACCTGCTTCACGAAGTGTTGTAGCAACATCAAGGTATAAAGGCTCACCGAGTGATCCGGGCTCTTTTGTTCTGTCAAGAACTGCAACCTTCTTAGCTGTCTTGGGAAGAACCTTAAGAAGAGCACTTGATACCCAAGGACGATACAAACGAACCTTGATAAGTCCGACTTTCTCACCCTTAGCTGTTAAATAATCGATAACTTCTTCTGTAACATCACAAACAGAACCCATAGCAATGATTACTCTGTCTGCATCTGCTGCACCATAGTAGTTAAAGAGATCATAATCTGTACCAAGCTTAGCATTGATCTTCTTCATGTATTTCTCAACTACAGCGGGAAGTGCTTCGTAAACTGAGTTACAAGCCTCTCTGTGCTGGAAGAATACGTCATCGTTTTCATGAGAACCTCTCATAGCGGGATGCTCAGGATTAAGAGCATGTGCACGGAACTCTTCTACTGCTTCCATGTTGCACATTTCTTTGAGATCTTCGTAATCCCATGTTTCAATCTTCTGAATTTCATGTGATGTACGGAAACCATCGAAGAAGTTAAGGAAAGGAACCTTACCTTCGATAGCTGCAAGGTGAGCTACAGGAGCAAGATCCATAACTTCCTGAGGATCTGATTCAGCGAGCATAGCGAAACCTGTCTGACGACAAGCATATACGTCGGAATGATCACCGAAAATGTTAAGTGACTGTGTTGCAACGCAACGAGCTGATACATCAAATACACAGGGAAGCTGCTCAGCAGCAATCTTGTACATGTTGGGAATCATAAGTAAGAGACCCTGTGATGCGGTAAATGTTGTTGTGATAGCACCTGCTGCAAGTGAACCGTGAACAGTTCCGGCAGCACCGGCTTCAGACTGCATCTCGGATACTGTAACGGTATTGCCGAAGATGTTCTTTCTTCCTTCAGCAGACCACTGGTCAACATAGTCAGCCATAGGTGATGAAGGTGTGATGGGGTAAATACCTGCAACTTCAGTAAACGCATAAGCTACATGAGCGGCAGCGGTATTACCATCCATTGACATTTTTGTTCTAGCCATTTTTATTGCCTCCTTAAAATTTTTGCTTGATTAGAATATAATCAGCCTGAAAATCATTGATTAATCCTTGCGGATAAAGAGCAATTATTTCAAGCGGCATACATTAGAATTATATGATAATTTGGCCTGTTTGTAAACCGAGATTTGTCAAACAATTAACAATAAAATGCATAATTATTTTGGCTTAAAGTTGTTGATAATATCTCGCAATTCTTCTAATATTAAATAGATTGAAAAAAGACGATTATCGCTCGATAACTCGGAGGATTGGATTGAAATTCACCGCATTTATAAAAAACAACAAAATACTGTGTATTCTCTTTCCGATAGTAGCATCTATTGTGTATGCTCCTCTCGTATTTATGAACACTTATTATCCCGATGTCGAGCATGTGGCTAATCCCACTAACCCTCTATACAACTGGAAAGACATCGGAAGGTATGGTTTGGTTCTTTTAAAACGAATCACTCCGCTCTATCATTACAATTATTTGGCAGAAGCAATTACCTTTTTTATTGCATTTGCTGTTCTCTCACTCTTATTTGCTTATTTTTTGTGTAACTTAAATTCGAAAACTAGACCAATTTTCGGATTTCTCGGCTCCTGCTTATTCTTAATATATCCCACTTATACGGATCAATTCGTATTTCAATTCCAATGTTTTGAAGTTGTTGTATCGATTATATTAATAATCCTATCCGGAATTCTTCTTACAGACTTTTTCCGCAACAACCATTACTTATCACTGATTATCGCCACTCTTATAACAATATTCTCATTTGGCATATATCAGAGCACCATGAACTTATGCATAGCAATGTACTGCGGGATGTTGCTTTTGCTTCTTTTTGAAGAAAAAGGAAAAGTTCTTATTAAGGGCGCTATCAGTTGCAATGCGGTACTATACATCTCATTAATAGCCTACAAGCTTATATCAGGTGCATTATCAACCGGAAACAGTTATATCACTGATAAGATTGCATGGAAGTCCCAACCAATAATGACATGTATAGGAAACGTTAAACATTATGTTAAAGTAGTGCTCTTCGGACAAAAGTATATGTACACGGTATCTTTACTGTTAGTACTGATTCTGTCTTTCGTGTCATTACTAATCTTTTGCATTAAGGCAAAAAAGAGAATACCTCTGTTCATATTCGCTTATCTCTTACTTTCTATATCGCCTTTTATCATGGCAATTATTCAAGGAAGCGAAGCAATACCAAGAACTCAGTTATCTCTGCCTCTCGCAATCGCTTTTCTGTTTGCTTTTTCCTACTTAGCACTTAATGCCGTAATCAATAAAGAAAAAGACGAAACAAAAAGTAATAAGGCACTTACATACGTAATACTTTCATTTGCATTGATATTAATTGCATTGAATCTATATAAGACAGGACGATTAATCTATTCTTACAGATTAATTGCTAAAGAAGATAAAGTTAATGCAATAAAAATAGCTGATGATTTATCTACATATAACTGCAAAGCAAACGACGAGAATTCAAAACCTGTAATAATCATAGGCACACTTCGCGGAAAGACAGATAAATTTAGTTACAAATACAATTACAACAATCGAGAATATATGCTTACTTCTCTCTTTATTCTCGACGAAGGAATCGCGCCTCAATACTATTATTCAACCGGAAGAATCCTTGGATATATGAGAATGCTTGGATATGAGTATAAAACACCTGAAGAAAACGATAGGGAAAATACAATGCTTAAAGCATATTCACAAGCTGACGGAATGCCTATGTATCCTGATAAAGGATATATAAAAGAAACCGATGATTTTGTAATTGTAAGATTAACTGATTACGATCCATACGCCGAATAATTTTCAATACTAAGACCTAGGTTTACGAACAAAAAAAATCCCACGCATCGCGTGGGACTTTTTCTTTTTATATTCTTGTTTTTACAATCAACCCTTTTCAAGAGCAAGTGTTCTTGTTGTAAGATCGCATACTTCTGAAGGTCCGTAGTACTGGATAGCGCCGGGGAATGTGAAACATGTCTCAACAGCCCACTCATCACGATGAGCTTCGAAGTACTTGAAGGGCTTGCCATCAAGTTCTACAAGAGCCTTTCTGATAACAGGCTTGTCTTCACCGTTACGTCTCTCCATGTTCATCATCTTTGTGATAGGCATACCACCTGCAACCCATTCTTCAGCGGGCTTAGAGATATTGGAAACCTTTGAAAGGTATCCTGTGTAGCCATACTGGATAAGCATGAATGCGTTGTAACCAAGTGAGTAGCAGTAATCTGCATCGAAGTTTGAAGGGAATGCACATCTTCCTTCGTATCCGAAGAAGTGATGCTGTGCACCGAATTTGCCCTTGTATGTACCAGCTGCTTTTCTCTTGTTAAGTTCATTCTTAACCATCTCAGAGAAGAGCTTCTCAGACTCGATAAGTGAAACCTGTACATTTCCGTGAGGATCTCTCTCAAGGAAGAGCTGCTGCTGAACGAACTGAGGAAGGATATCAAATACCTTGAATGCGTCTGTAGAAAGACCCTTCTTGATAAAGTCATATTTAGCATTCCAATCAGGAAGTGCATTGAACTCTTCTGTCTTGCTACCAGCAAGGAGTTCATTGATTTCTTTGATAAGTGCAGAGAACTCAGGAACGAATTCTACGATACCTTCGGGAATAATAGCTACACCGAAGTTATTGCCAGCATTGCCTCTCTTCTCAACTGCATCTGCGATGTAGTTGGTAATCTGCGCAAGTGACATCTTCTTAGCAGCAACTTCCTCACCGATAAGGCAGATGTTAGGCTGTGTCTCAAGTGCACACTCAAGTGCTACGTGAGAAGCTGAACGACCCATAACCTTGATGAAGTGCCAATACTTCTTAGCTGAATTAGCATCTCTCTCAATGTTACCAATGAGTTCTGAATATGTCTTAGTAGCTGTATCGAAACCGAATGATGCTTCGATATCTTCGTTCTTTAAGTCACCGTCGATTGTCTTAGGACATCCGATAACCTGAACGCCTGTGTTATTAGCTGCCATGTACTCTGCAAGAGTTGCAGCGTTAGTATTGGAATCGTCACCACCGATGATAACGATAGCCGTAAGGCCGTTCTTCTTAGCATTCTCTGCTACAATAGCGAACTGCTCTTTTGTCTCAAGCTTAGTTCTGCCTGAACCGATAATATCGAAACCACCTGTGTTTCTGTATGCATCGATGAATGCATCATCAAACTCTACATAATCATTCTTAAGAAGTCCGTCAGGGCCACCCTTGAATCCTAAAAGAACATTGTTCTTATCTGTAGCCTTAAGTGCATCGTAAAGGCCTGAGATAACATTGTGTCCTCCGGGTGCCTGTCCGCCTGAAAGGATAACACCTACAACCTGCTTCTTAGCAGCTGATGTGTTAGTACCCTTTTCAAAAGTAATCTCTTTCTTTCCGTATGTATTAGGGAAGAGAGCTTTGATTTTGTCCTGATCTGCAACTGATGCAGTCTCAGCGCCTTCCTTAACGCAGATATCTGCGATACCGTTTCTGAGCATTCCGGGAAGCTTCGGAGAATACTCATATCTTGCTTTTTGAAGTGGTGAAAGATTCATAGCAGTACTCCTTTATATTATTTATTTATGTACAATTATTTATTAACTTGGTTGTTAATTTTATTAACGCTTCTTAAATGAGAAGATGGCCATAACTGCGCCACCGGCCAAAAGAACGAAACCACCACAGAACATAGCTATATTAGCTAATGGTGTATTATTCTTAACCATAATATAGGGAACGATTAAATCATCAAGCTGGCTTTCATCATATCCCCAGTACTTGGTGAGGGTCTTCTTAAGAAAGCCTAACTCTTCGTCGTCCATTTTTCTTAAATAACCATCAAACTTAACAACGCCTCCATCGCCAAGATGTCCTTCGCCTTTATCCCATACACTGGCGGAGCAATTAACTATACTGTCATATGTACTATAGTCTTTTGCCATAACCTGAACACCCATAAAGTTAGCGATGTAAACACTTCCATCTTCTCTCTCTCTTAAGTCAGGGAAAAGATATAAGCAATTAGTCGAATGTCCATCTTCTGTTGTCTCGCAGAAAGGCTCAAATACGAAATCAATATCAGCCCTTACTCTCTGTCCGTTTTTAAGTTCATCCCAGTTGCAATCCTGAGCGTAAAGGAACTGTGCGGGTTTCATTCTAAAGAATAAACCCTTGCCGCCTAAAAATACTAAGGCAATTCCGCAAAAAATTAATGCTACTGTCAATCTGAATTTCATTTCTATCTCCTCATGTCACATATATAGTGAAAAATTAATGCGGATAACAGGACTTGAACCTGCACCGAGTTACCCCGATTAGCACCTGAAGCTAACGCGTCTGCCAGTTTCGCCATATCCGCATATGATGCTTTAAGCATCTTTAAAATTATATCATATATCATGATGCTTTGCAAGTACTTTTTTTGAAAATTTTTTCATAATGCGCTAAATAACATCGGGAAATGTAAAGTTTCACAAAAGACCGCATGAATTTCTATTGACTTTTCCGAATTTATAGATATAATTAAATATATATGCGCCCTGAAACAGTGCTATTTTTTACCAGAGTCTTTGCGGCTCTTTCAGAAGTGCATGCATCTGCGCAAAGTTTGCAGATATGTGCGTTAAGGAAACGCTGATTTATTCATAGATCAGCGTGGGGTACGGGGCGAAGCCACGCACTCCTTCCGGAAATACGGCGAAGCCGTATTTCCGGTCTGATCAGTGTTTCCTTAAGAAAATCATAAGACCTTTCCTTAAGAGGTAGACATAATACATGCTAAAACATATGCCAAATTTAGAACCTTTTAAAAGGACACTGAACTGGCTTTCCTCCCTTTTTATAACCATACTTCTTACTGCGACGTTTGCTTATGTGTGGTATAACTGTTATTACACTGAGCTCGTTCTTCCGTTTTACCGGAAGGGCAACTGGATGGTTATTGGTATCTATCTGGTCATCGCCGTGATCTTCAATCAGGTCTACGGAAGCTACAAGGTAGGATATCTTCGTAAGTCGGAGGCATTTTACTCCCAGATCATTTCAGTGTTTGT
>JAEEGJ010002618.1_pt1 | contig 86409 bp, 68 predicted proteins | sample 8958761 | NCBI WGS metagenome assembly JAEEGJ01 (sample SAMN16246546, study PRJNA631951) | gut metagenome | biome: gut microbiome; feature: rumen; material: RS-attached | host: Bos | place: Iran: Karaj | collected 2018-10
TACAAGACGTTAGACCTGCTGGCAGAAATCGCAATGTCCTCCGCACACAAAACTATTGTCTTGTTTTCTTGTCTCCTTGTCTCCTTGTATTCTGTTATTTAGTTTAATTCTCTTTGAACATTCTCCCCAGCAGCACCAGCGCATGAAACGCCTCGAATTTGTCGCGGAAATGCAAGTATTTCTGACAACTTTTTATAATAAAGCTTCTTCTGTCTTTATATACCCCAGGCAACCCAGTTTGCGCGTTGGGGCGCCAACGATGAACCGTGTTCAGTTGGTTCTCGCTTCCACTGACTTCCCGCAGGTTCTCTATGCGGTTATCCGTCTTATCGCCATTGATATGGTCAATCTGCGTCGGAAGCCTGCCGTGCACCACCGCCCAGACGGCATGGTGATAAGAAAAATGCATGACTTTAGACCTTTTCTTAATATCACACGACATATAATGCCCCCTATTAGTTCCTTTTACCACACGTCCCGTTTCGCGCCTTACCAGCTTACCCCGTTCCGCATCATAGATATAATTCCTTTTCAGATACACCAACACATCCGCATCGGTCATCCTGCCTTGATTCCGTCTGTTCATAGTTCTCTTCTCTTGACATATTTCTTAATTTCTTTGGTAAATTTTTTAACCTTTTCAGTAACATAAGTCAGACCATCTTTAAGCGTCTCAATAGTCGTCTTTTCAGTAACAACGAACTCCTCTTCGTCCCAGCCCGCGCTTTCGATGCTCAGGTCGCGCAGGTCGACGATGCGCGTTCTTCCCGGCTCCAGTTCGCAGTGCATGAAGTCCCGTCCCTCCTTCACGAGCTGACGGCATATCCACTCACACACCTCGATGATCTCGACCGGCGAGCGATACTGCTGGCGGAACAATTCCTCATCGGTGTAATTACTTTTCCAGTACGCTGCAGGAATGCGGCGCCTGGTGTCCGGGTCTATCTCGTATTCCATGCATATGTGGCCTGCGTCGCAAACGATGGTGGTGTCCTTCACCAGCACGGCCCGCACCGTCACATCTTTCCTTATTTCATTTTCATTCCACGGTGCCCGCGGGTCCCCCGCCGCACCAAGAGGGTAATTATCCATAATCCGTATAATCCGTTAAATCCGTGGTCGTTAAACAAACTCAATTAATTCGTGGTTTTCGTGCTCTCTGTAGTTCGGGATTGCCACTGCAATAATCTTTACAATTCGCGCAGCAGAAAACGTACGGAATCCCTTCTTCTTCAAGTCCCAGTACGTGAAGTTCAGCGACTCCGCATGCTGGTTCGTCTTCACATCATTCTTATACACGTACGCGTCAAACACCGGGTCAATGCCCGCGCGCAGCGTGCCGAAAGCCTCGCGCTCCGACTCGTCCTGCTTTCGGTACTGAAAGCACACCTTGCCCTGCCCCAGCTTCTCCAGCAGTTCCCTCACCAGGTGCGCCTGCCGGAATGCCGCGCTGCGCTCCATGTTAAGCTCCTCGATCATCTCATTCGCATGGTCGAACACCCACGCTTTCATCCGTCTCTTCAGTTCTTGATTTTCTTTCTTGTTCATAGCGTCAAAAAATTTAATGAATAAAAAAAATTCTGACGCAAATGTAGGCACAAAAAAAACACCCGACAAGAAAATCCTTATCGGGTGAAAACGCTGGTGAAAAGTGAAAGCCCTGGTGAAATTTCTGGTGAAAAATTACAGTCCTTCTTCCTCTAAAAGCTCTTTAAAGCGTTTCGCAACGGCATACATCCTTTCATAGACTTTTCGATTACCTGAAGTTTCGCCATCATATTTCCATTTCTCGAAAGGTATATTAAAATCCGTCTTACTTATCTGCTTCACAGAGTCCTTTTTGTAGGGCTTGTTGACCTTCTCAGGCATCACCTTCACAATGAAAGTATTAAAACCTTCAAAGTCAGAGTCCCTGCAGAATTTCTTATCCACCAAGATGCGATATACACCCTGCCAATGATTCTGACGGTTGAAAAGAAACTCTTCCACATCTTTTCCGCCCTTTTTCACAGTGATGCGTTCCTGCATCAGATTTTCAAGACAACGGCGTATGGCTTTATTCGGCGAGGTAACTGACGTTGTCTCATCCTTCACCTCCTCATATTCAACATCATCTGATTCTTGTTGATAATTCACAGGATGAATATGGAACTCATTTTTCTGAACAACATCCCCATACACATTGACAATAGGCTTGTCTGTTATTTGCACTTTGGCACCTTTTTCAATCTTGATGTTCATCGTTGTCTTGATCTTTAGGTAAAAGGTTCGTAATTCCTTCTTTTGATATCTGAGCTTGAGCTCCTGCCTTCACTTCCACCTGTACTGAAGGTTTATCTGCCAATTTCTGTAAAGCTTTGACCAACTCTTCATCTTTCTCTTTAATAAACGCATCAAGAACTTTAGCGGCAGAGTCATAGCCTTTGTTCCGAAGGATGAGACGGAAAGGATTCAATGCCTTTCGCTCATACTTGTATGCTTCCATCAATTCTGGCAAAAGCATCTTAATAAAATCGTCCTCTGTACGAATGTTCTTGTATCTTTCAATGACACCATCCCTTTCAGCAATTTGAGATTTCAGACTGGCTATTTCGTCTCGATGAGTATTAAGTTGCCACCAACCTTCATCTTTTCCTTCTACACGGCAGAACAATTTCGGATGTGTGTAAATCACCCTACGAACATTATTCTCCACTTTTTCAGCAGAAGAATCCTCACCGATATAAGCTTTTGCCAAGATGCATATATCTTTCATCTGGGCGCTTCCACCCAACTTTTTCAATGCCATAACGGCATATGCTGTCTGCGTAATTTGTCCTTGTTTCTTCTTCATAGTCTGCAAAGATACGAAAAAAGCCGATCCGAGCAAGACCGGCCGATCTATGAGGATCCATTTTTGATCTTATTTAACTATTGAGGATCCAAAGTTGATGGTTTGGGGTTAAAAAATCGCTGCTTTTCCTTTCAGCGCTTTTCGTAATGACAATGCGCGCCAACCCATGCGACTGATAAGAGTTGAGAAGGTGATACGGTCGTGAGCCGGCACTTCCAACTGATAAGTATCAGTCTGAGGTTCAGCCTCGTCAGCCAAGTCAGATGCATCATAGAAATATCCTGCTTCGGGCAACATATCCTCAGAAATGTCTTGTGGCTGCAAAATAGTTGATGCCGTCAGCACCTCCTGTTTGGCAGTAACAACATACAATGCATTCTCAACTTCAGGATGAACGTATGCGTCACGAAGGTCAAGCTGACCACCTACAAACGCCATCAGGCGAGGTTCGGAAATCTGCACGCCCAAATAGAGATACCCGTCCTCTGCATCATTCTTATACAAGGTGCAGAGATAGTTTGTGCCTGTTGCATCAGTTGCCACCAGTATCTGTGGCACATCATAATATTCAAGCGTATTTATCAGTGTAAGAGGTCTCATAACTGCAGCATTGTTAAGTTTGACATTTGGAACGACTTTGCCCTCCACCAAGTGTAGTGGGAAAGATGTACGCCCGTTTGTTTCACCACACCATCAGTAGGATTCAGTGTTAGTGCTATGATACCCTTGAACTGGCGAAACATTGGGAGTTTCAAATTCTTACGAGCTTTAGACTCATTGTCAATAACAGATAAGCCTACGGCCAATGGGAGTTTTTCGCCCCAGTTTCTTTGAGGATCTGCCTCGGCGTAAGATTTGAAGTCATCTGCCGTATAAGAATCTGTCTGACTAGCCAAACGGAAAAATGGATGCTCGCTGGGAACTAACACGTCCTCAGGTGGGCAACCTACTGGCATTGTGCAAGCCCACTCTGGCTTGAATTCCTCGCAATAGGCATTTATCTTATATGGCATCAGCATCGTTTTATATCTTTATTGTTGGCTGCAAAGATACAAACTTATTCTGAAAAATACAACTATTATCCGATTTTTCTATCAAATAAATGCCTTATAATGACTCAAACACCTGACAATCTTTTCGTATTTCTTGATTCAGCAGGATTTTACTAGTCCTCTAAGAACGGCAGTCTTTCCTCAATTTCTTCGTGACAGACAAAGCAATCCGTCTGAGTATCCTCAGCCTTAACGATATCAGGTATTTTTCTTTTATAAGTCGCAAACGTCTTGATGTCCTCAATCTCTTTGCGACGGGCCACGCTGATTTTGGCAAATTCCTCGTCTTGTTCTATGCCGAGGAACCTGCGACCTAATAGGTTTGCAGCGATGCCGGTAGTGCTGCTACCAGCAAATGGGTCAAGAATCCAAGCACCAGGTTCCGTTGATGCCATAATGATACGGCTCAACAAGCCCAATGGTTTCTGGGTAGGGTGCTTCGTGCAAGTTTTCTCCCAGGGTGCAATAGCGGGTAACCGCCACACGTCAGTCATCTGTGTGTCGCCGTTGATGTGCTTCATCAACTCGTAATTATAGTAGTGGGGCACCTTCTCTTTCTTCCTCGCCCAAATGATAAATTCCGTTGAATAGGTGAAGTATCGACAAGAAATATTAGGTGGTGGATTTGTCTTGGCCCATGTTATCACATTCAGGATCTTATAGCCTAACTGGGTCAGGCAATTAGCAACAGAGAAGATGTTATGGTATGTGCCGGAAATCCAAATCGTGCCGTTATCTTTCAGTTTCTCTCTGCAAAGCGAGAGCCATTTCAGATTGAAGGCGTTGATTTCATCCTGGGACATACTTTTGTCCCAGTCACCTTTGTCAACACATACCACTTTTCCACTCTGCACGCTGATACCACCACTCGATAAGAAGTAAGGCGGGTCAGCAAATATCATGTCGAACTTAAAGTTGAACTGCGGCAACAATTCAAACGTATCGCCATGAAGGAGATTGAAATCGTGATTGGATGATTTATAAAAAGGCTTCAGCATTATTTCAAGAGTTTTACGAACGACTCGATACTAGTCAGGTTATACACACTTGGTATGGTATTGTAGGCCTCCTCTAACTTGTTGCGTGCTGACTTCCAACCGATACCATCTGTTATCCAGACAAATTCAAAGCCGTTTACGGAGTTCACTTTGGGGGCCAACTCTGTATAGGCACGAGCCACTTCATTGAGTTTAGATCCACCACCGCTGTAGAAATTGACCTCGATAAGATATTTCTTTGTTGGAGTTTTGATGTAAAAGTCAAAACGTTTTTCGTCTGTGCCAAGAACTGACAATTCGGGGAACTCCGATGAATATACCTCCTGTCGAAATGCAACATCGTTATCTTTCAGTATCTTCGCAACGGTATTTTCCATGATGTGGCCACTACGATTCTTGCGGGCATTAGTATCAAGGCCGGTTTCTATGCCAAACACATAATCTACGAGATTCTTAATACGGCGTGATTGGAAGATATCAGCCAATCCAGTACCTTGAAGGAACTCAACGACTTTCATGCATGACTCGAAATAGCTTTTCAACAGCACCACATTGCCATCTTTATCCACAACAGGCTTCTTGCCCTCGTCTCTGACGGCGATCAGAATTCCAAGTACCTCGAATACTCTGGGATCGCGCTGCCAGATTTCAGCAACTCCTTTTGCCAAATCATCCTTACCAATGAGATAATTCAGCGTGTTCAGGCTCATTTCCACTTCTGCAACATTCGCAGATATCTTGTCGAAATCGCAGAAGAAATCCAGCGTCTGGTTTGTCTCTTGCAGTTGAGACATAAATAGATTAAAATCCTTATTCATAGTTCTTGATTAAAAGCTCTGTTCGTTTTCCTCTCTTTTCCGGATTGGCATTGATGAATCGAGAGGCGTAAACACGCTCAATCCGATAGTCCTTATAGAGTTCCTCAAAGAAGGTGTCCTCAGGATTCTTGGCAGAGCAATCTGCGTTGCTTTCCATCCAATAACAGCCAGCATCACTTAGTTGATGACAAAAAGCAGCAAGAGCCCTTTGGTCGTCATCATTGAAATCACCTTTGGCGTATGCCGTAAAACTCGATGTGGCATCCAGAGGACGATAAGGAGGATCAAGATAAACAAATGTGAGACCATCGATGTGATGTATAGTCTGGACATAATCACCCTGACAAATCTCTACTTGTGCTGATTGCAGCAGTTGGCTGTCGGCTCTCAACAGTTTTGCATTGCAAATGGTTGGATTGGCATATTTACCAAAAGGTACATTAAACTGGCCCCGTCTGTTTACCCTATAAAGGCCATTGAAACATGTCTTATTCAAAAATATCAGTTGGGAGGCACGTTCTATGCTGTCACCGATATGTTGGTTGTATCGTTCACGAACATCATAGAAAATCTGGCTCCGCCCCTCTTGGTCTGGTATGGCCAAATAGTCTTTCTCTAATTTGTCAAGGTGGGTAATCAAGGCTTCAACATCATCCTTGATAATCCGATAGGTAAGAATCAGATCCTCATTGACATCGTTGATGACCGCCTTTCTGATGTTACCAAAATGCTGCAACATATAGAATAGCATCGCACCGCCGCCAACGAAAGGCTCGATGTACGTGAATGGTTCTTCGCTTATCTGTTGGGGCAGATATGCACCCAGCTGGCTCAACAATTGACCTTTACCGCCTGCCCACTTCAAAAATGGTTTTGCTTCTGTGCTCATTGCTCTTTTGTCGTTTGGCTGCGGACAAAAGAAAGCGTACCCTCTTCCAATTCACCACTTAACGAAGGCCGTCCACCACAGAAGCCCATACAGAGAGGTGAAAGGAAGGGGTACGCCTATACAGCATAGGCGTATCCTCATCCCCAGAGACTCTCTGTAACTACTGTTAGTTTGGTGGACTGTTTTCGTTAAAAGTCTCTTAGAACTTAGATACTGCTATCTAATTCCACAAAGTTTGCGCTCAGGTTATGAGCAATAAGCGAGTGCAAAGTTAATCATTTATCTCGATATAACTTGCATTTCGCACAGCTTTTTCACCTTTTCACGCTGATTTCTGTTTCTACGTAGTCAGAAGCATCCAGAACAAGATCGCAATTTCGGTACATCTGCCTCACCATTTCGACGGCATCATCTTCATTTTCAGCCTCCGTCTCTACAATGCGGCTCAGCACCTCGGTCACTTCTATTCTGTACTTCGTCATACAAAGTGCAAAAGTACCAAAAATCAACGATGATTTGGCAATTAGATCAAAAGTTAACAAAAAAGATCAAAATAGATCAAATTCTTTTGGTATTCTCAGCGAGATCTCCGACCTTTGCCTCAAAAAATGAGTAATCCTGCTTTTATGTCCGTCTGCTTCGAAGGGAAGAGACGTAAAACGATTCGATGTTATCAGTAATGATGAGATGTGGGATGTATATTCGTAGCGTATATCTCGTTTTCTTTACTAAACCTCGCGGCCAGTCGCAGGAGGCGAGGCATTTTTTAACTATAATAATCTTTTTATTATGACAGCCTGCTTTGTCCTACACGTAGGACGGTGCAGTGTGAATGATATTTTTAATCCGTTTAATCTGTTCAATCCGTGTTCGTATTAATTATCTGTGTGATCTGTGTTCGCATTGCAACGCCACACTCTCAAAGAGAGAACGCCACACTCTGCTACCTTTAGGTCAGAGATATCTGTGTGACACACACATAAAACCCTGCCACAAGAGGCTGAAGCCTGATGCAGCAGGGCGGGATGGTAGGACAAACCCGTAGGTTGCAACGCCTTTAAATTATCACAAAGTGGGGGGCAGTTTTTTTAAGTCCCTCATATTGAGTGCGTTATATGTCGCGTTTCGTTGTTTCATCATTTTAGACGTAGTATATCTGATGGCAAAATTAAGAAAAATTAATCGAAGTACAAAATAAAAAGCGATTATTTTTTTGCTGTCTCGAAAAAAATACCTACTTTTGTAGCCGTGTTTGTGGGAAGGACCCATGAACAAATGCTCAATTCCTGACCGAACTACCACCTCGAACCGGAATTTTAAGAGCAAAATGTATACCATTGGAGTATGCGCCTTAGTGCGTAGGCTTCAACATACGGTATACAAGGTTGTGGTAGACCTGGTCAGGAGTATGGTTGAGGTCTGCGCTTTTCTTTTTATATATAATAAGGTTAGCCAGGACTTCGCCAATTGGCTGAAGATTTAATTCTATTATAACTAACTAAATTTAAACGTTATGAAACAGAAAAGTTTACTTAAAACAATGCTTCTGCTATTTGCCCTGATAGCAGGAAGTTCGAGTGTGTGGGCAACGGATGCAGTATACAAGACATTAACCTTCACCAGTAACGATGGAACGAAGGTAAATGGTTACGAGGATTCATGGACAGAAACGGCAGACGAGTTCTCTTGGACCATTGAAAATTTTAACAACAACAATTGGGGATGGAATGCCACAAAAGAAGGCGCATCAAAGTTAATTAAATGTGGGCGAAAAAGAACAGGTAAAAGTGGCAGTTATGTTTATACTCCTAGTGTTGCCACAATTACAACCGCCGCAACCATGAGTGAAGCTATTACTAAAGTGGTAGTGACGCTTGAAGCAATTAATAAAGATGACATAAATTCTATCAAATTATATGTGGCTTCAAATAGCAGTTTTACAGATGATCTACAAACCATCAGTGCAACGGTACCTTCTTCTGCTGGTGATTTGACCATTGAAGTTGAGACTCCCACTGAAAATATGTATTACAAGCTAGAGTTTGACACAAAGGGGCAATCAACAAGCAATGGTCACACGTCAGTGAGTATGGTAAAGTATTGTTACGAAGATATTCCAGCATTTACCATCTCTGCTTCAGCCAACAATGCGATCATGGGTGGCGTTTCTGTTTCTGGCTCTGTTATCACTGCAAGCCCCAATGCCGGTTATCGTGTTAAAGCAGGAGATGCAGGCTACACAGTTAGTACGGGAACAGCGACCGTTGTAAACAATGGAGACAACACATTCACCGTGACTCCTACTTCAAATTGTCTAATAACAATCAATTTTGAGGCAATTCCAACCCATCAGGTAAAATGGAGCGTCAACGGAGCTATTATTGATACTGAAGATGTTTACGAAGGTGCTGCAATTTCTTTTGACGCACCAGGGAGCGGTGTACCTTCTGGATATGTATATAGAGGATGGAGTGCTTCGGAGATACTGACTCCGCAGGCAAGTGCCCCAGATTATGTTACCTCAGCGACATGTACATCAGACATCACCTATTATGCAGTGATTGCTATTTCATCAGTTGGAGCCCCTGAATCAACATTGACTCAGACCTTAACTTATAATACCTCAGACGCTTACCCTTGGAATATTGGCGGAAGTACAACGGACAAGAGCAGTTATACGTTATTCCATACTGGCGGCTACGTAAAGTCAGCATCGTTTGACCTCAGCAAATTAAATCAGGTTAAGGTCTATGGTGGAACGTTTGGTGGATCAGATTATAAAACATTTACCATCGGTGATGGTACAAACATTTGGAAATCAGGAGAATTAACAGGAACGAACAATGCCAGAGAGCACTCTTTTACTGGTGGTACAGCATTATCTGGAACAGGTGAATTATATATAACATCCACTTGTGGTACGTCCGATAATTCCGGCATTCGTATTTCTAAAGTCGAAATTTTCACGATGGAGCCCAAGGTAACATATTCTAATTTCTGCACAACAGTTCCTACACATATTGATATTACCATCACTGCTGCAGGTTGGGCATCATTCAGCAATGCATGCGAAGTTGCTATTCCTGATGGCGTAACAGCTTACTATGCTCAGAAGAAGGATGAAAGCAATATTACTCTGAAAGAGATTACTGGCGGATATATTCCTGCCAACACAGGTGTTGTGGTTTCAGGTTCAGCAAACACTTATGAAGCTAACATAACAACAACGGGTGCTACACTTGCTGGCGAAAACATTCTCTATCCTTGGTTAAATGCAGGGACACCTTCCGCAGGCACCTATTACACATTGGCTGTTAATGGTGGTAACCCCGTATTCAAAAAGTCTACTGGCGGTACATTAGCAGCAGGTAAAGCATATCTTGTTTTGCCAACTACTGCACCTGAACTGAATGTGAACTTCGGTGAGACAACTGGCATCAATGAGGTAAGAGGTCAGATGGAAGAAGTAAGAGGTGAACATTATAACCTCGCTGGTCAGCGTGTGGCCCAGCCCACTAAGGGATTGTACATCGTGAATGGTAAAAAGGTCATCTTGAAGTAAGATGTATGATGTAAGAAGTAAGATGTGAAACACTTAAACGAATTGAAGATTATGAAGAAAACATATTTCAAACCCGAAATGGAAATTGTTGAAATGCAGGCACAACAAATTTTGGCTGGTTCACAGGATGCACCATTAGATGGTACTCAGGCAAATGAAGATGCATTAGCTCCTGGTGTTCAGGAAGTTCTTGAACTCTTTGACGAATAAAAAGTAATAACCGGCCCTCGGGGGACTCAAATCCCCTGAGGGTTTACGAAAAAGATAATTCATTACTAACAAACAAAAATTTCTAATCTTTTAAAAGTTATGAAAAAACAATTACTAAAAACAATGCTCCTGCTCTTTGCCCTGATAGCAGGTAGTTCGAGTGCATGGGCAGCAACAAAGACAGAAGGCTTTGAGGCAAAAGCCAATTCTACCACTTACAATAGTACGGTGACAATAGACGCTGCAGAGAGTGACTGTAATATCGGGTGGGAAATTTATTTCGGTACCGTTAGTACTAACGACAAAATCAGCGGGAGCAAATCTGCCCAGATGCGTTGGTATTCAGGAGACAATGTTGGAAAAATTCCTTATGCAAAAACCACCACACCTATTGATGGTTTGACAAACGTTACCCTGAAGGCAAGAACAAGCAATCTTAATGTCAAGATGGATGTGTGCTATTCTGCTGATGGTGAGACATGGACTGTAGGTAAGACCTATACATTTGCTGCAACCGGAAAGGGAGAAGAAGTTTCTTTGGATATCCCTTCAGGTAATAAGTATGTGAAGTTCGAAGTCAGCTCATCTTCAACAGCACCGTCTTCTGGCAACTACAAACTGATTGTTGACGATGTGGTGTTTACCTATACATCCTCTACTGAAGATGCCACATGGTCACTCGACCCAGCTTCCGCAGTAGTAGTAGCTGGCCAGAGCACTGACTTACAGTTGACAACAAACTATGATGGTACGCTGATTTTTGTATCAGATGATCCTCTTATTGCTACTGCCACATATAACACTTCGACAAAGGTTATTACCATCTCTGCCGGTGCAACAACAGGTACAACCACAATTAACGTCACAGGTGCCGCCACCGCAACTTACAGCGCCATTAATAAGACTATTGCTGTCACGGTTAAACACGCTGAATTAGAAAGCAATGCCATTGATGTAATGGGTGACTTGGGCTATTCCTATTTTGGTTTGACTCCAAGTGGAAGTAACACATACGCAGAGGCTGAAGCAGTAGAGATGACTGACATTTATGGTACAAAAATCTCAATTTTAAAGAAGGAAAGTTCTAGCAAGCCACGTTTCGATACTGGCTATTTCCGTTTTTATAACGGTAACACTCTTACAGTCACAGCTCCTGCAGGTGCCACATTGAGAAAAATTATCTTTAAAGAGCCTGCTTCAGGTAAATCATGGTCTGGTTCAATGTCGCCTGGTGGTACACTTTATGGTGAATATGTAAGTGAAGAAAAAACCTGGTATGCTACATCAGAAGATATTACTTCTGTTACATTAACAAACGACGCAACCAAACGTATTGCAAGCATTGAGATCTATTTGAAGGTAGAGCCTATAAGTGTCACTATCGGCACCAGTGGCTATACTACATTAGCTGGTTTTGACCTCGATCATCTGAAGGCAACGCCTACCGATGGACTGGAGGCTTACGTGGTGACTGCCGTATCGGCAAGTTCTGTAACATTGGAGGCTATCCCACATATTCCTGCTAATACTGGCGTTATCCTGAAGGGTACACCTGGAACAACTTATACCATTCCTGTATACCAGCACGGTTATACTGTTAGCACGAACCTGCTGAAGATTTCTGATGGCACTATCAAGGGTGGCGACGGTATCTACGCTTTGGCAGATAAGAGTGGGACCGTAGGCTTCTATAAAGTTGCCAGCACCGTAACTATTCCTCGTGGCAAGTGCTATCTGAACACAGCTGGTGGTGCTCCTGACTTCCTGGGATTCGAAGGAGAGGCAACAGGAATCGACGAAGTAAGAGGTAAGATGGAAGATGTAAGAGGTGAATTCTATAACCTCGCAGGTCAGCGTGTGGCCCAGCCCACAAAGGGACTGTACATCGTGAATGGTAAGAAAGTTATTATCAAATAAAAAAGGAGGATTCGAATTATGAAAAAGATATATATTGCACCGGAAATGGATGTTGTAGAACTGGACATGTTCCAGCCGATACTGACAGGATCACTGCCTTTGGACAGTACTCAAGAAGTAGAAGATCCTGAAGACATCCTTGCTCCAGGACTGGGCTTGGAGAACGAACTCTTTGGATTCTAAAGATAATAAAAAAAAACCCTTAGTGAAGGGTGTTTCATAAAAATTTTAGATTAAAAAGTTAATGAGCCACTGCTTCGTGATGAAGCGGTGGTTTTGTTTTCTTTGCATTCGCTGCTCAAAAATTTGCATTTTCGCTCGCTTATTCGTAACTTTGCAGCTGCAAAAATACTACGCTAAATAAAACGAAAGATATGTCACCAAAAGAACAACGAAACGAGCATTTGGCTCAGAGCATGATCAAGAATCTGAAGCGTCGTCACATCGAGGGCTTCTATTGTCCGACGGGTGGGGATGCAGTAAAGAAAGTAATGGAACTGATAGCAGACGGGAGCTCCGTGACATGGGGCGGTACGATGACGGTGCGCGACCTGGGGATTCCTGATGCGCTGAGAAGCAGGGGAACGCTCGAGGTGCTGGACCGTGACCTGGTAGAGACGCCAGAGGAGAAACAGGCCATGTATCTGAGGGCGTTTTCGACGGATGTCTATCTGACCAGTGCCAACGCCATCTCTGAGGATGGTGTCATCGTGAATATCGACGGCAACGGCAATCGCGTGGCTGCCATCACCTGGGGTCCGAAAAAGGTCATCTTCGTGATAGGCATGAACAAAGTGGCCCAGACGGCAGAAGCCGCTCTGGCAAGGGCCAGGAGTACGGCGTCACCGATTAATGCGGCACGATTCGACATCAAGACTCCTTGCCAAACGGATGGCGTGTGCCATAACTGCAACTCACCGGAATCGATCTGCAACTACGTGCACTTCCTGCGCAACTCGCCGAGAGGCCGGCATGTCGTGGTGCTGGTTGGTGAGGATCTCGGATATTAAGAAGGATTTGTCATGCGTCTTTAGCGGGTGTGCAGCGCGCTCATGCGGGCAACCTGCTCACGGATCACCGCGAGGGTAGTGGTGTCGGTGGCGAAGACGGAGTTCAGACCCTGCGCTTCCTGGGCGGGGTCGTTGGTGTAGTCGTCGCCCACCTGCCACTGCTCGTGCTGCGGACGGGCAAAACCGCCCCATCCCCAGAAATTACAGCCGGCAAAGAGTCCGCCCTGTTCGGCATTGTCGGCCACCAGCGAGAAGACGTAGCGGTAGTAGCCGTCGCGCCCCGTGGTAGGACTGCTTGTCGCGAACGAAAAACCGTCGCGCGGATAGCCGAACTCCTCCATGACCAGCGGTTTGCCCAGCCGTTGGCAGATGGCCAGGTGCTTGTCGATGTACTCCTTGGTGTTCTCGCAGGCACGCGGCAGATGCTCGATGAGTGAGTCGGGCTTGGCCCAGCCCCAGTTGTAGGGCCACAGGTGGACGTTGCAGTAGTCTACGTTCTGGTCGGCGCAGATGCGTTCCCAGCATCCGAAGTCGTTCTCGCAGCCCCAGGCGCCCTCGCTACCGATGGAGATGAGGTGGTTGGGGTCCAGTTCGCGGATGATGCCCGAGGCCTCGCTGAGCCACTTCTCGAAGGCTGGCAGTGCCTCGGTGGAGAAGGCGCGCGGCTCGTTGCCAATCTGCCACGACATGATAGCGGGATCGTCCTTGTAGGCACGGCCCGTATAGCGGTTGGTGCGGCTGACGATGAAGCGCACATAGTCGTAGAACAGCTGATGGGCCTTCTCGTTGGTGGCATACTTCGACATAGCCTCCATGAAGGCGGGATAACCGGCCTCGTCGGGACGTGGCTGACGGCCAGCCCCTGCCTGCTCCAGATAGAATCCGTAGCCGCCGCTCCATTCCCACGAATTGTTCAGGTAGAGCACAGCCACCATGTCGCGCTTGCCCATCTCCATGAGCAGGTAGTCGAGTCCTGCCAGGATGGTGTCGTTATAGACGCCCGGCTTCTCCTGCAGCGTGGGCTCGACCTTGGTCTTGACGCCACGCTCGCCGTCGCTGCCCACCAGAATGCGCAGGTTGTCGATGCCCATGCGTTTCATCTCGTCGAGCTCGCGGGCCAGACGGTCGCGGTTGCCGCCCTGTCCCTCGGAAGCGAGAATGGCACCATACCAGAAGTTCGTGCCTACATAGTAATAGGGTTTGCCCGCGCGTACGAAATGTCCGTTTTCCACGCGTACAAAGTCCTGCTCACTGGTTTGTTTCTGCTGGCAGCCCATTGCGAAGGCCGCTGTCAAGAGGAGTAAAAGTAGTTGTTTCATCGTTATTTTAGTTATTTTAATGCTGCAAAGATACTAAATAATTGATAATTGACAATTGATAATTGATAATTTTTATGTAATTTTGCACGCAAAACTTAACACAAAGATGAAAAAAACGCTCACCATACTCGTTATGCTGGTTGCCGTGCTCACCGCTGCGGCACAGATGCAAGACCCCGTTCACGTACGTTCCGAACTGAAGAAAATCAGCGATACTGAGGCCGAACTGCTGTTTTCGGCCACCATCGATGCCGGCTGGCACGTCTATTCGACGGGGCTGGGCAACGACGGTCCCATCTCTGCCACCTTCCACGCCGACAAGATGGAGGGTGCGAAGACCGTGGGTTCGCTGAAGTTCCGCGGCAAGGAACTGAAGGTGTTCGACAAGATGTTCGATATGGAGTTACGCTACTTCGAAAAGGCGGTGACCTTCGTGCAGAAGATCCAGTTCACCCAACCGCAGTACAACATCGAGTGCTACGTGGAATACGGTGCGTGCAACGACCAGATGTGCATGCCCCCGTCGACCATCGAGCTGAAAGCCAGCGGAAAGGCGCCAGTAAAGGTCGCTGAAGAACCGAAAGCCGAGGCGGATCACGGGGACGGTTCTTCTGATCCAGTTTCTGAAGGAAACGGTATCACGGTGGATCACGGGGACGGTTCTCATGATCCAGTTTCTGAAGGAAACGGTATCACGGAGAACCGTCCCCATGATCCCCTGTGGCAACCCGTTGTCAGCGAGCTCAGGACGATGAGTGCGGGTACGGACAATCTGACCGACCACTCGCTGCTTTACATCCTGCTGATGGGTTTTGTGGGCGGACTGCTGGCCGTGCTGATGCCCTGCATCTGGCCTATCATTCCCATGACGGTGTCGTTCTTCCTGAAACGCGCGAAAAACGACAAGGGACGTGGCATTCGCGATGCCCTCACCTATGGCATCAGCATCATTGTCATCTATCTGGGACTGGGTTTGCTCGTCACGGCCATCTTCGGTTCCGACACGCTGAACGCCATGTCGACGAACGCCTTCTTCAACATCTTCCTGTTCCTGTTGCTGGTGGTGTTCGCACTGTCGTTCTTCGGATGGTTCGAAATCAAGCTGCCCGACTCGTGGGCTAACAAGGTCGACCAGAAGAGCGACGAGCTGTCCTCCAAGGCAGCAGCCGACTCTAAACTCTCAACCCTCAACTCTCAACTCTCCATCTTCCTCATGGCCTTCACCCTCGTGCTGGTATCCTTCTCGTGCACGGCGCCCATCATCGGACTGCTGCTCGTAGAGACCACCACCAGCGGCAACTGGCTGGCACCCGCCATGGGTATGCTGGGCTTTGCCATCGCACTGGCACTGCCCTTCACGCTCTTTGCCCTCTTCCCCTCGTGGCTGAAGCAGGCACCGAAGTCGGGTGGATGGATGAACATCATCAAGGTGGTGCTGGGATTCATCGAACTGGCCTTTGCCCTGAAGTTCTTCTCGGTGGCCGACCTGGCCTATGGCTGGCACCTGCTGGACCGCGAAGTATTCCTGTCGCTGTGGATAGCCATCTTCACCCTGCTGGGACTCTACCTGATGGGTGTGTTCCGTTTCCAGAGCGATGTCGTCGAGGGCGAGCCGCAACGTCCCATGCCCGTCGTGTGCATCATGGGCGGACTCGTGTCGCTGGCCTTTGCCATCTATATGGTTCCTGGACTCTGGGGGGCTCCCTGCAAGGCCGTCAGCGCCTTCGCACCACCCATCAGCACGCAGGACTTCAATCTGAACACCAAGACTGTCGAGGCCCGCTTCACCGACTACGAACAGGGCATGGCAGCCGCCAAGGCTGAAGGCAAGCCCGTGCTCATCGACTTTACCGGTTTCGGCTGCGTGAACTGCCGTAAGATGGAGGCGGCGGTATGGACCGACCCGAATGTCGCCGACCTGCTGGAAAAGAAATACGTGCTCATCTCGCTCTATGTGGACGACAAGACACCGTTGGCAGAACCCATCGAGGTCACCGACGCGCAAGGCCAGACGCACACCCTGCGCACCGTGGGCGCCAAGTGGAGCTATCTGCAGAGCCAGAAGTTCGGTGCCAACGCACAGCCCTACTATGTCATCCTAAACAATGAGGGCCACCCGTTGATGGGTAGCCGCTCGTATGATGAGGACATCAATGCCTACGTCGATTTCCTGCGTCAGGGCCTGAAGCGCTACGCGGAGTAGGGTAGGGCTCCTGCCATTATATGGAGTGATATTTCACCAGTCCGTCGATAGGACTCTTGACGATGGTGCCTACGTGGAACTTTTCCTTCTTTGCAGCCTCCTTCAGCGCCTCGGGATAGGCGTCGGCCATAGAGCCCACGAAGTGGACGGGCAGTTCGGGATGCTGGTAGGGCACGATGTTGCAACGGAAGAACTGACGGAAATTATCGACCACCAACTGCTTCAGCAGCGGGTTGTCCATGCGCTCGGCAATGAATAGCGACGTGGTGGCCAGGAAACGGTTGGCCAGTGGTTCGCGATACACCTTATTAATAATATCGGCCTGCGTCAGCTTTTCTTTCTTCAGGTATTCGTCGCGGATGTCGGCAAATTGCGGATTCTTGAAGATGGCATTCATAAACATGCGTCCCAGCACGGCACCACCACCCTCGTCGCCCAGGATATAGCCCAGCGCAGGCGTGTTCTGAACGATGTTCTCTCCGTCGTACAGACAACTGTTCGCACCCGTTCCCAGAATGCATGCAATGCCTGCCTCGCGCTGACACAGGGCGCGCGCTGCCGCCATCAGGTCGCTGTGCACCTCGACCTGTTGGGGCGAGAACACCTCACCCAGCATCTGCGTCATCATCGGCACGTGGGCTGGCGTGCAGCCGCTGCCGTAGAAAAACACCTTCACCTTCGACAGCAGCGAGCCTTCGAGTTCGCCGGAATCGATGAGCTGCGCCCGCGGGAATGTCGACAGCTGCGACATCAGTTCCTGTCCCAGAATGTGACGGATGACGTCGGGCGTCTGGTGGATGGGGGTAATACCCTGGGTGTGAAACGTGGCGATGATTTCGCCCTTACGAAGTCCCTTGGAGTGTAGGAGCATCCAATCGGTCTTGGTGCTTCCACTGTCAGCAATCAGTATCATAGTATCATCAAATTTTTGGCAAAGATACAAAATAAAGTGAAAAGTGAATAATGAATAGTGAATAATTTGCTGCCGCCATCATCATTTTTCATTTTTTTTCTTACCTTTGCGGCAAAATTTGATAGAGAATGAAGCGATTTCTTACTATTATAGTCATTCTGCTGGCTGTGCTGAATGCCCATGCCGTGCTGAAAGAGAAGGACCTGGCCCAGACGCTGCAGATTCTGCGTGCTGAGTTGAACAACAATTATCGCGAGATGACTGAACGCAGTGCCATCGACCAGAAACGCGGTGAACAGCTGCGCAACCAGTTGATGACCACCATGCGGCGGTCGAACCAGAACTCGCTCATGCTTTACTCCCAGAAGCAGGACTACGTGTTCGACCTGACCTACGCCTGTCACGAGGCCACCGAGCAGTATCGGGAGTTCCAGCGCCAGCGCGTGCCTTTCAAGACATTCATGACACGCACCGAACACGAGATAGCACGTTACGACTCGCTGATCATCAGTCTGCAGAAGATGCCCCACGGTGTGCTCAGCGTGCAGAGCCAAAAGGACCGCGTGGCCTGTCTCGACCTGGCCCGCAAGATTCGTAGCGCGCTTGATGCGAACCGCGACAAGCTCGCCGACTTCATCGACATCTATGACCAGACGGAGCAGCGTCTCTCCAATCTCAACGACTATGCCCAGCGCCGCTATAATGACATCCAGACGGGCATCTTCCGCAATGGCGGCGACTCGTATTTCAGCATTCTGGGCAACTTCGGCCGCAACTGGCAGTTCATGACACGCACCGTTCAGAAGAAGTACCAGCCCACCGACAATTCCCAGTGGGATTCGCGCTACATCTTCGGCGTGCTCATCAGCGTCATCCTCTATGCCATCTTCGCTTCGCTGATTAACTTCCTGCTCATCCGCTATGTCGTGCCCAAGCGTCTGCGCACAGAGGAATTCATGAAGAAACGTACCTGCATCACGCTGGCCACGACGACAGTGACGTTCGCCCTCATTCTGGGCATCACGCTGGCTACCGTCCAGCAGAACTTCTTCATCATGGCCGCTAACCTGCTGGTCACCTATGCCTGGCTGCTGGGCGTCATCCTGTTCTCGTTGCTGCTGCGTGTCAAGGGCGACCAGATCAAGAGTGCCTTCCGCATCTATACGCCACTCATTGCCGTAGGATTTCTCGTCATAGCTTTCCGCATCATCCTCATCCCCAACGAACTGGTAAACATCCTCTTCCCGCCCATCCTGCTCGTTTGTGCACTGTGGCAATGGAGCGTCATCCGTCGCCACAACCGCAATATTCCACGCTCAGACATCTTCTACACCTACATATCGCTACTGGTGTTCATCGTCTCTGTCGTCTGCTCGTGGATGGGCTACACGCTGTTGGCCGTGCAGGTGCTCATCTGGTGGATCATGCAGCTAACGTGCATCCTCACCATTACCTGCGTGTCGCAGTACATCAAACGCTATGGCGAACGTCGCAATTTTGCCGAAGCCCCCGTCACACGCACATGGGCTTACGACTTGTTCTATCAGGTCATTCTGCCCTCGCTCAGCGTGGGTTCTGTCATGCTCTCTATCTGGTGGGCTGCCGATGTGTTCAACCTCAGCGACCTCTGCTGGAGAGCCTTCAAATACCATTTCATAGACCAGGACAACTTCCAACTCAGCATCATCAAACTCACCATGGTGATCTGTCTGTGGTTCCTGTTCTCATACCTCAGCAAGACGTTGCTCCGACTGCTCCGTCTGGCCTTCCAGATGCGCGATCCTGACTCCGCCGAAAGCCGCACGGTGATGTCGAAGAACGTCATCCAGATCATCATCTGGGGCACGTGGGTGCTCCTGTCGCTCAGCGTACTCCACATCAGCGTCTCCTGGCTGCTCTACATCACCGGCGGACTGTCGGCAGGTATCGGTTTTGCCTCGAAGAACATCATCGAGAACATCTTCTATGGTGCCTCGCTGATGACGGGACGCATCAAGGTCGGCGACTGGATTGAAGTGAACAATACCATGGGCCGCGTCACCAGCATCAGCTACACATCTACCGTCGTCGAGTCGCTCTACGGCGAAATCATCACGTTCCAGAATTCACAGCTGTTTACCAACAACTACAAGAACCTGACGCGCAACCACGGCTATGTGCTGGCTGTAGTGCCCTATAGCGTGGCTTACGGCTCGAATCTCCAGGAGGTTGTCCGGCTGGCCGACGATGCTGTCAACCAGATGAAGCACCGCTGGATGGACCGTTCGAAGAAGGCCAAGTCCGTCGTGGGCGAACTGGCCGATTCAGGCATCAACCTGAAGATGTTCGTCTGGGCCGACGCTCCCAAGAAGTCGTACGTCATCAGCGACGTCCTGAACTGCATCTACGACACGCTGAACCAGCACCACATCGAGATTCCGTTCCCTCAGCAGGACGTCCACATCAAACAATCCTAAAAAGAAAGCGGGCCGCAAGGCTCGCTTTCCTTTCTACTGCTGCATGTTACAATCCTGTTACGTAACCATATCGTAACAGGATTTTTTTTGCATTGTTGACAGCCGGTTGTACCTTTGCACTCGTAAACCAATTAATTCGAGAGAACAATATGGAAACAACACAAGATTATGTAATGGTGTCGCTGAAATTACTGGGTGCACTGGGACTGCTTATCTTTGGCATGAAGATGATGAGTGATGCGCTGCAGAAAATGGCGGGGCCACAGCTGAGACACATATTGGCAAAGATGACAACGAACCGATTGACGGGTATGCTGACGGGTACGCTGGTAACCAGTGCTGTGCAGTCATCATCGGCTACAACAGTGATGACGGTATCGTTCGTATCGGCAGGACTGTTGACGCTGTCGCAGGCCATCAGTGTCATCATGGGTGCCAACATCGGCACGACGCTGACGGCATGGATCATGTCGCTGGGCTACAACGTCGACCTGACCAGCGTGGTGTTCCCTGCCTTCTTTATAGGTATGATATTGATTTATAAGAAGCATCACCGCTATTTGGGAGATTTCCTCTTTGGCATTGCCTTTATGTTTCTTTCGCTGGTCATGCTGAGTTCGGCAGGACGGGAAATGGACTTGGCACACAACGAGTCGGTGGTCAACTTCTTTGCCTCGTTCGACACCAGTAGCCACCTCACCATTCTGGCTTTCCTCGCCATAGGAACTATCATCACCTGCATCGTGCAGTCGTCAGCAGCCGTGATGGCTATCACCATCCTGCTCTGTTCTACAGGCGTGCTACCCATATATTTAGGTATCGCTTTGGTGATGGGTGAGAACATCGGTACTACGGCAACGGCTAACCTTGCTGCACTGGGCGCTAACACCCAGGCACGACGGGCTGCATTGGCCCATCTGCTGTTCAACGTGTTCGGCGTCGTCTGGGTGCTCTGCGTGTTTTATCCCTTCGTCAATATGGTGTGTAGTTTTGTTGGCTACGACCCCTCGATGGCTGGTCAGACCGAGCGGCTGCCAGTAGTGCTGGCTATGTTCCACACTTGTTTTAACGTCACCAACACCGCCCTGCTTATCGGACTCATCCCACAGATGGAGCGTGTGGTGTGCTGGCTGTTGCCTGAGAAAGCACAAGCAGGCCAGGAAGAGCTACACCTTAAATATATTGAGGCCAGCTTGATTCAGACGCCCGAAATTGCCATCCTACAGGCACAGAAGGAGACGGCCCACTTCGCCCAGCGCGTTCAGCAAATGTTCGGCATGGTACGCCAACTGGTGGACGAAAAGGATGCTTCAGGGTTTAGGCTTCTCTATAGTCAGATAGAACAACAGGAAGACCTGACCGACCGCATGGAACTGGAGATAGCCCGATTCCTGGAACAAGTCAGCGAAAACCACTTGAGTAATGAAACGAAAGTAAAGGTTCGCCGCATGTTGCGTGAAGTGGGTGAACTCGAGTCTGTTGGCGATTCCTGCTACAACCTGGCTCGTACGCTGAACCGCCAGCGTGAATTGGCCAAGGCGTTTACGTCGCGCCAGCATCAGCAAATCATAGCCTTGATGGCTTTGTGCGACGATGCCCTCACGCAGATGGTGATCACCATGTCAGGCCATCGTCACGAACACGACATCCGCGAAAGCTACCGCATTGAAAACGATATCAACCAGATGCGAATGCGGCTGAAAAACGAAAACATCCGCGCCATCAATGCCCGTGAATATGACTATGCCACAGGCGCCATCTTCACCGATCTCATCAACGAATGCGAGAAACTGGGTGACTATGTTGAAAACGTCGTTCAGGCAAGATTTGGGAAATAAATTTGGTTTTTCAATCATTTTATACTAACTTTGCAGGCGATGAAACAGAAGAGGATACTTGTGGTGGACGATGAGCAGGACTTGTGCGAGATTCTGCTTTACAACCTGAAGGCTGCGGATTTCGAGGCTGAAGCGGCTAACTCTGCTGAAATAGCTTTAGATAAAGGCACATCGCAATACGATCTGCTGATACTCGACGTCATGATGCCGGGTATGTCGGGTTTCGAGCTGGCAGAAAAGCTGAAAGCAGATAGACAGACCTCGCGAATACCTATCATATTTCTGACTGCAAAAGATACGGAAGACGATACGCTACAGGGCTTCGGACTTGGAGCCGACGACTACGTGACGAAACCGTTCTCCGTACGCGAAGTGGTGGCCCGAGTGAAAGCAGTGCTTGCCAGAAGCCAGTCAAACACTATCAAGGATAGCGTCATCTCTTTCGAGGGCCTCGTGCTCGACCTCGGCAAGAAGACGACAATGGTTGACGGCGAAAACGTAGGTCTCACCAGGACAGAGTTCGAACTGTTAGGGTTGCTCCTGGGACATCGTGGACAGGTATTTTCCCGCCAACAAATCTTCGATGCCGTATGGCCAGAGGACGTAGTGGTAAGCGACCGTACGGTGGACGTGAACATCACTCGCATGAGAAAGAAGATTGGCAAATATGGATCCCTTATCGTCAGCCGGCAAGGATTCGGATATGTGTTTGAAAGTGAAGAGTGAAGAATGAAGAGTTTGAGTGAAGGCCGAAAGATGTTCGTCAGCGTGATGGTAGTGTTCGCCGTCTATGCGCTGATATTCATCCTGTTCGAGGACTACGACCGCAAGTTCCTGCAGCCCTTCGACGAGGTCAGCGACTGGCACCTGCTGCTGTTCTCGCTCGTGGTGATGGTGGGGTTGGCGTTCTTGCTCCACCGCTATGCCCGCCGGATGGACGAGCGCATCAGCCGCGAGCAGGCCGCCAAGGAGAACCAGATGCGCCGCGAACTGACGCAGAACATCGCCCACGAACTGAAGACTCCTGTGACCAGTATTCTTGGCTACACAGACACCATCCTCGACGACCCGCAGATGCCATCTCAGACGCAACGACAGTTCATCGAGCGCACCAATGCACAGGCCAAACGTCTGACTGCCCTGCTACAGGATATCTCGACGCTGAACCGTATGGACTATGCCGCCCACCAGCTGACAATGGAGCGCATAGATGTCGCGGCTATCGTAAGTGATATCGCCGAGGAAACCGCTATCGCACTCGAGAAGCGGCGCATGAAGCTTAACAACTGTCTGCCACAGGACATTGTCATTCAGGGTAACCCATCTCTCATCTATAGCATTTTCCGCAATCTTGTCGACAATGCCATCAGCTATGCTGGCGAGGGAACAACTATCGAGATAAGCGCTGAAGAGACGGATGATAACTGGGTGTTTTTTTTTAGCGACAATGGTGTGGGCATTGCCCCAAAACACCTGCCCCGTATCTTCGAGCGTTTCTATCGCATCGACAAGAGCCGCAGCCGCCAGATGGGTGGCACGGGACTCGGCCTCGCTATCGTGAAGAATGCCGTCCTCCTGCATGGCGGTACCATTACCGTCCGCCTATCAGAAAAAGGTGGTCTTGAATTTGAATTTACACTAAGAAAGGAATAGAATAATGAAGAATATACTAAAAATGTTGTTTGGCATGCTCGTTCGAACTGAACTTGGCTGCTTTCTCGTTCTTCATCATAACGGCAGTTTGAGGCACATCGTGATGACTATACGATGCCGGGTGAGGCAAAAACAACCACTATACTTTTAGAATGTATCATAAAGAAATCAATAGAGAAAACAAATGAGAATAATACGATTTACGTTTCTGCTGATGGTCATGTCTCTCATGACAAACAGCATCAGTAGTCAGACACAAAAGTTGTCCAACAACCAGGTGTTGCAACAGAAAGACAGTGCATTCTTCAAGACAGAAGAAGCCCGTCGCGTGGGAGACCAGTTGTTGCTTTATCAGCGTAATACGGGCGGATGGCCCAAGAATGTTAATATGGTCGTGTCCCTGACAGCTGCACAGAAGGACAGCGTCGTCCAGCAGAAAACTCGACAGGACGATTCTACCATCGACAACAAGGCAACCTCGATGCAAATGACCTTTCTGGCGCGCCTCTATCAGCAGACCCACGACATACGCTATCGCGATGCCTTCCGCAAGGCGATGACATTCCTGTTTAGCGGACAATATGAGAATGGCGGGTGGCCTCAGTTCTGGCCCAAGAACCGGCAGTATCAGGTGCATATCACCTACAACGACAATGCCATCGTTAACGTGCTCAAGATATTCCGCGATGTCATGAAGAGCCGTGTTCCTTACGATGGAGATTTGGTCGATGACGACATGCGCCAACAGACGGCCAAAGCATTCGACAAGGGTGTTGACTGTATCCTCGCTACGCAGATTGTAGTCGACGGACAGCCTACCGTATGGTGCCAGCAGCACGATGCCGTGACGCTGAAGCCAGCCAAAGCCCGTGCCTATGAGCTGCCGTCGTTTTGCACGCAGGAAAGTGCGGAACTCACGTTCCTGCTCATGCAGATCTCGAAGCCAGACGAGCGCATCATCCGTGCTGTCAACGGTGCAATGAAGTGGTTCGAAGCGCACAAGATTACAGGTTTTCGGCTGGAGAAATTTAAGGCCGGTGGCAAGTCCGACCTCCGCTTGATTACCGACAGTACTGCCGCCCCGATGTGGGCCCGCTACTATGACTTGGAGGAAGGCAAGCCTTTCTTCTGCGACCGCGACGGACAGCCCAAGCGCAGTCTCGCCGAGATTGGCTATGAGCGCCGTAATGGCTACAGTTGGTATAACACTGAACCGCAGGATCTGTATGCTCGATACGAGACGTGGGTCAAGAAAAATAAGATTGCAAACAGGATAACATTCGAATAATGATGGACTTAATGGGACTGCCCTTGCCGCCATCTTCGCTTTCTACCGCTGTCGATGCTGGCATCGGTCGTAGTGACTCGTTTCCGTTCTTAACTCTTCATTCTACTTTATATTCAGTATAGTCCTCTCCTCGTCCATTCATGCGGAGTGTGCGGAGCGCCTTGGTCTTGGCGTTAACGGTGAGGACGAAGGAGGTAAACAGCTGGCGCTTCTTACCCGTCGGAACGATGGTGACCGTGGTGGTGTTTCCTTTTGTCACGACAGTCATGTCGTCGCTCTGAGGAATGGCCTGTTGGTTGATCACCGCCTTCAGCACTGTGTGGAAGGTGGCAAACTGGGGATTCTTCTTGCTGTCGGTGACGTGCTGGCGTCCACCCATTGTCATGGTAAACTTGGTGCCATCCATGATGAGCTGGTCTTTGTCGCCATCGGTGGATATACAGATATATTCGGGTTTGCGAATCGTTAGCGTACCCGTTGTGACGACATCGGTCTTGACGGCCTTTTTATGGGTTGTCTTGGTAACAGTCTGAGCGCTGACGCTGGTGCACTGCATCAAGATACAAAACAGGAATAATAATAGTCTAATCATAATTTCTAATTTCTAATTTCTAATTCCACATTCCTCATTCCTCATTCCTCATGTATACAGTCCTCCGTTGATGGAAACGACTTCGCCTGTAATATAGCCGGCACGGGGCGACGCAAGGAAGGCCACCAGGTCGGCCACCTCCTCGGGGGTGCCAAACCGTTGGGCAGGGATAGTCTTCTTCAGGGTAGCCTCGTCGAGTCCTTCGGTCATGTCGGTTTTGATAAAGCCTGGAGCAACGGCATTCACCGTAACACCACGTCGGGCCACCTCCTGTGCCAGCGCCTTCGTTGCAGCGATGATACCGCCCTTGGCAGCTGAGTAGTTGGTTTGACCAGGCAATCCCTTCAATCCACTGACGCTGGCCATCGAGACGATGCGTCCGAACTTGTGCAGCTGCATGGCAGGGAGCAATGGCTGGGTGACATTGAAGAAACCAGACAGCGTGATATCCACCACGCGGTGCCAGTCGTCTTCGGGCATCAGTGCCATCACGTTGTCGCGACGGATGCCGGCATTGTTGACGACCACCTCGATGTATTCGCCATCGTGACGCTTCTGCCACTCATCCAACGCCTGACGCGTCTGCAGGCTGTCGCTTACGTCGAAGGGCAGCAGCTCGCCGTTACCCCCAGTCATTTCCAGTGTCCGCTGGGCTTCTGTCTCGTTACTGGTATAATTGATAATCACATGATAGCCCTCCTGTGCCAAACGGACACAAACGGCTCGTCCTATACCTCGGCTACCGCCGGTTACTAATGCGTATTTCATATTATTGAATGTTGAATTTTGAATTTTGATTGTTGAATGATTCTCGCTTCGCTGTGATGGTCGAATGAAGAATTCTCAATTATTCATTGATCAATCGCCGTAGGCGACAATCCCACATTCTTCATTCCACATTCCTCATTTAGGCCAATGGCCGTTAATGTATTGAATGCCGTACGGGTCACTCCCTCCAGTCCGTGCAGCACAAGGCTCTGTCCGGTCAGGAAAAGGTTAGGGATAGGAGTCTTGGGCGACAGCATGGTGAGCAACGGAGCCCGACAGTCTTTCCTAACACCGAAGGCAGAGCCGCACGGTGACAGCGTATAGTCGCGCCAAGTGAGCGGCGTACTGGTGTAACGCTTCTCCACCATCTTTGACAGACCATGAATGACGCGCTCTGCCAATCGGATGCAGTCGTCGGCTATCCGTTCTTTCTGCAGTTCGTAGATTTCTCCGCGACGTCCTATCGTCGTTTCCTCCCAGTGGCGGCACATCTCCCACGACATGGGTGCGAGCAGGTCTATCTGGCGCACGAACTCCGTCCCGTCCTCTGGCACTCTTGCACTGGCCATCACGCCACCAACGCCACCTACATCTTCGCTGAAGGTCCATACATTTGCCTTCCGATAGACGTACTTGTTGTGGTTGAAATAAGGCAGTTCGCCAGGCTTCAGTACCAATGAGACGGTAAACATTCCAAAGGTATTCTCCAAGGCATTGATGCGTCGACGGAACATGCCTTTCAACAAGGAGGAATCCTTCAGCCAACTGAATGTCAGCTGCGGATGCACGTCGCTGATAAAGAGACGCCCTTCAAACACTCTGCCATTCGGACAACGTGCCGCTACGATTTTGCCACCTTGCTCCTCCAGACGCCTGACCTCTGCGCCACAGCAGATCTCACCACCGGCAGCCTTGATGTCGTTAATGAGTGAACCCACAATCAGATTTCCACTGCCCTTCAGCCGCCAGCTGCTTTGCACATAACTGCTTAGTCCGTGGACAAAGTTAAACAGCGGCAGTGATTCGCGCCTCAGTTCCATTTTCATGGCTGCTGCCGATATGACATTGACGAGCAGTGGGTCATGGAAGAGTGTTGTCAGGTAGTCATAAGCATTCACATGACTGCTCTCCTCGAACGAAGGGAGGTTTCGCAACAGTCCGACGAACTGCTTCAGCGCATTGTGCTGCTGGGGAAAGAACGAAGCCAACGTATCGGCAAAATTCTCGAAGCCTTCTGCCAACGGATAGGTCTGACGGCCTATCGTTATCTGGTCGAAACCATTGGCGTCGAGTCGTTGCCAAGGCAGTTTCAACAATCCTATCGCCTCAAAAACATCGTGAAGCGGTTGCCCTTCAGCTAAGCCACCTACATAGTGCAACCCAGTGTCGAACTCCCAATTGCCTCGGCGATAACTCTGCAGACATCCGCCTGGCTGTCGCTGGTGTTCCAGTACCAGCACGCTCCGTCCGCTCCGTGCTAATTGTCGGGCACAAATCAGTCCGCCCAGTCCACTGCCTATAACTATTACATCGTATTTCATTGGCCTATGTGATTTAGCCATCGATAGACGGCGGGTTGTACGACATAGGAAAGGATGATGGCTGAGAGCAAACCGACCAATGTGGAGAATCCCACACTGCGGATAGCGGGATGAACGGCAAGAAGCATGCTGCCTACAGTAACAAGAAGTGTGACTGCAGAGAGCAAAATGGCGGTCTTATGAGAGGTGAGAAGTGAGAGGTGAGAGGTGAGAGACTGGCCGTTGTTGATCAGGCCGTGCATGATGAAGATGCTATAGTCGACTCCAATACCGAAGATAAAGGTGGAGATGATGATACTGATGAGATTGAACTGCTGGCCAAAGATGTTCATAGTTCCCAGAACGATGAGCCAGCTGAGCAGAATGGGCATAAAGCCCAGCAAGGTATGCTTGATATTGAAGCGGAACGACAGCCACAGCACCAGCAATACAAAAGCCATCGACAGCCATTGCAGACGGTCGAAATCGCTGCTCATCTGGAGCAGGGTGTCCGTCGTATAATAATAGGTGTCGAGAACCAGCAAATGTGGATCGCTGCTGATGGCATCGCAGATGCGGATGTAGTCGCTGTCGCTGCTGCGCACGGAGTCGTTCTGACAGCGCACGGAGGTGAAGCAGAGCCAGGTGCCGTCGTACGACTGCTCCATCATCGTCGAAAGATAGCCCTGCGGAATCAGGTTGGCTTCGTAGAGCGCATCAGCCTCATAGTCGGTCTTGGCGGCCTCGAAGAATGTCTCGAAGGCTTCAGGACGCAGGTCGGCTGCGGGAGCCGTCGCAGCAATCAACTGGCGGACAGTTGCCAGACGGCTCTCGTTCCAATAGCGGTGCCAGGCATCGATGCGTTGCTGCTGGCGGTCGAGTGACACCAACAACTCGTTGGTGGGAGTATAGCTCTTTACCAGTCCCAGCCGCTGAAGGGAGTCGAGCTTATGACGTAGCACACCAAAGTGCGTGAGGGCTTCCTCCATGGTCTGGCCCTGGCTGGCAAAATATTTGGTTTTGTCGCCTGTATAGGTCTTTTCGCGGAGCAGGTTCTCGGAGTGCTCCACCATCGGGTTGTCGTAACCCAGATTATGCATATCCGCATCAAAATGCGTGCCGCCAACAAACCATGCACCGACGCCAATGACTGTCAGTATAGCGATGACGGCAATCAACGGCTTCTTTCGGTCGAAGGGATAGGCGTTGATACGCTCAATAAATTTAGGAAATGCATGTTGGGCGGGCCTTAACAGATGGGGCAGCCAGACGAGCGAGAACAATGTGGCCCCGAGGATGGCAAAGGCGGCAAAGAGCCCGAAGTCACGCAACAGGTCGGTCTGAATGAACAGGAGACCTGAAAACGAACCGATAGTGGTGATACAGCCCAAAAGTACGGGTTTTACCTGGTCGCGCAATAGCTGTACGGGATCGCTGACATACTGATGGTGCGTCATGACGTGGAGCACATAGCTGAGTGCTACGCCAAGCACCACACCACCGATGCCTAATGCCAACAGCGAGAACTCACCCTTCAGCCAGTACATCATGGTCAGTCCGAACAGCGTACCAAAGGCCACGGGCAACAGGAGTAGGGGGATGGCGTCCCAACGACGAAAACACAGCAGCAGGAAAATGAGTACCAGGACCAATGCACCGGCAATGGTGGTGGTCAGGTCGTGCTTGATCTGTGTGGAGTTGTAGTAGCCGCTGGCTGGTGTTCCGTGATAGCTGATGTCGATGTCGGGATGCGACTCCTTGAGTTGACTGATCACGGTGTTAAGCCGTTCGAAGAGAGCGGAGCCCTGACCGGTATTGGTCGACGAGAAGTGGGGCGTCAGGAATGCCAGACACACTGTCGTGTCGGGCACGAAGAAATGGTTGTCCACCGTCTGGTAAGTGCCACCGCTCAGCAACTGTTTTAGCTGTTCGGCCAGGACGTTGCGCATACCCATCGGATCGAGCTCGATGAGTTCGGGAAACATCTCGCCGAACTCGCGTTGCAGGTCGTCACGGTTCTGCTGCATCTGCTCGGCGAAGTGTTCGCGCGTCAGTAAGGAATCGAAACGTGCATACACTGCCGTATCGATATAAGCAGGGAAATGGGCTGTCATGTAGTCGATACCATCGGGTATCAGCTCTTCATCAAGCTTGTAAAACAGGTTCTCTACCAGGGCTGTATCGCGTTGCAGAGAGTCGGCAAAGGCATCGCAGATAGCGGTGAGTGTGGAGGGTGGAGTGTGGAGTGCGGAGTGTGAAGTGCCGAAAAGCACAAACACCTTGTCCTTGATCTTCAGATCGGCAAAGGCCAGTTTTGTGGTGCCGTCCTCATTTTTCGACGATGGCATCAGCTGGTTGATGTCTTCCTCCAGATGAATCTGCGAGGAGCAATAGCCAAACAGCACAAAAAGGCTCACCATAGAGAGCCAGCAGATCATCCTATGACTGTGGAAATACTGGTAGATTTGGACAAACAGTTCTGTCATTGAATAAATATTTTCAAGTCCACTTCGCAAATGGTGTCATCACCAATGCAGGATTTTCCGTGACAGAGCGTCATGGAACCAAACGAGAAGCCCATTGTCACAGTCGTCGTGATTTGCTCATTAAGACGTGGACGACGCTGACACAGGAAATGTTTCACTTCGGCAATCATACCGACAGGCGGATTGACGGCTCCTTGCTGGGTTGCCACATGTCCGGCAAGTGCCGAGGCTGACTGAGCAATATGCTCAATCAGTCCCGACGCTGACATTTCATCATCTGGTAACATGAAATAGTTGTCCTTGCGCACAGACAATGAGGTGGTGCAGGATGCTCCCGTCAGGTTGTCAGCCGTTGCGGGGGCCTCTCCTGCCTCAAATTCATCCACCATCACAAAGGGCTTGCGCTGGGGAATCAGCCGTTCTATGTCCTTACCAACGTACTTCAATTTTCAATTATCAATTGTCAATTGTCAATTATCAAAGGTGCTGCTCAATGTAATCGTACAGGTTGTTGAAGGTCTGGATCTGCTTCAAGTCTTCAACGGGGATGGTGATTTTGTAGGTCATCTGCACCAGAGCAATGAGGTCTACCAGATTGATACTGTCCAGACTGAGTGTCTCTTTCAGATTTGCATCGGGTGCAAACTCACTCTGTTCTACTTCAAACTCTTCTTCCAGCAGGTTGTTTACCTGCGCAATGATTTCTTCTCTTGTCATTTTGATTAAAATTTAACGATTATAATTAATACTTCAATTCTTCAATTCTTAACCCTTCAGGTCTTTGACGATGAGCGTTGAATTTGTTCCGCCAAAGCCGAACGAATTGCTCAGGAATATGTCGAAATGCTGCTGGCGGGTCTCGGGGATGACATTGATACATTGTGTCACCTCGTCAGGATTCTCGAAATTCAGCGAACCGCCAATGAAGTCGTTCTTCATCATCAGCATCGAATAGACAATCTCTGAAGCTCCTGCCATCCACATCTCGTGACCCGTCTGGCTCTTCGTCGACGTGACAGGCACCTTGTAGTCGCCAAACACCTGGGCAATGGCTTCTGCCTCACGACTGTCACCAATGGGAGTAGAGGTGGCGTGGGCATTGACGTAGCCGATATCAGTGGGTTTGACACCAGCACTCTCCAGACAACGGAGCAGCGAGCGCGAGGGACCTTCTACATTAGGCGTGGAGATGTGGTCGCCATTGCCCGAGAATCCCCAGCCAAGAATCTCGGCCAAGATGGGAGCACCACGCTTCACGGCATGCTCGTAGCTCTCGATGATGAGTGTGGCGGCACCACCGCTGGGTACCAATCCGTCGCGGTCGCGGTCGAAGGGACGACTGGCTTTGGTGGGGTCGTCGATACGGGTGGAGAACGTCTGCAGGGCGTCAAAAGAAGCGATGCCATACATGTTGTTTTCTTCTGCACCGCCACAGACGATGCAGTCCTGCAAACCATTTCTGATGAGCAGGAAACCCAGTCCCAACGACTGTGAACCGCTGGCGCAGGCTGCCGATGCCGTCAGGTTGATACCCTTCAGGTGGAACAGCGTGGCCAGATTCATCGTCACCGTCGAATTCATAGACTGGAAGATGGCTCCAGAGCCACAGGCAGCGGTAGAACCAACCTGGCGGAACTTGTCCATAGCCACCATCGTCGACTCGGCTACGGAGTCGTTGCCATAGATGACTCCCACCTCGTGGCTGTCGATATAGTCTTGTGTCAGGCGTGCCTGCTCCAGGGCCTGTACAGTGGCCATATAGGCATACTGTGCCTCCTCGGGCATCATCTGACGCACGTTGCGGCTTAATACTTTCTTCAAATCAGGATGCGGCACGTTGGCACAAATGGGCGAACGGAATCCCGCATCCTTGCGCTCCTGACTGAACACAATGCCGCTGCGCCCTTCGAACAAGGACTGGCGCACCTCGTCGAGCGTCGTACCGATGCACGACCAAATGCCCATACCCGTAATAACTACTCTTCTTTCCATGTTTTCATTATATTTATCACTTATCACTTCTCGTTTATCAGTTTCTTATAGCACCGACGGCGCTTGACGTACTCGGGCTTCAGCGGTTTCCACTGCGACAGCTCGCGAACATTGTCTTCCAGTTGTGGCCCTGTCTCAGCCCACTTGAAGCCATACTGATTATAAATAGGTATCAGGTCGTCGAAGAACAAGGCATTCACACCCATTCCCTGATAGTCGGGGCGCACACCGATAAGCAGCATCTCAGCACTGTCGGCATGTTTCCATTTCAATGCCTTGATCAAATGATACCATCCCATGGGCCATAGTCGGCCATTCGCTTTCTGCATAGCCTTTGTCATACTGCCCATCGTAATGGCAACGCCCACCAGTTCGTCTTTCTCGTTCAGCACCACGGGAATCAATTTGAGGTCTATCAGCTTCAGATATTTGTCTAAGAAGTAGTCTATCTGTTGCGCTGTCAGCGATGAGAAACCGAAAATGGGTTCGTATGCCTGGTTCAGCAGTTGGAAGACGCGTTGACCATAGTTTCCCTTGTCAACATCCGAAGAGCTCAGTTTTACCACTCGCAGGCCTATCTGCTCGCGGACATACTGCGCCGTACGACTGTAGCGAAGGGGCGTCTCCTGAGGAATCTGAATGCGTATTTGCACCCAGTCTACAGCTTTCTGAAAGCCCAGAGCCTCCATATGGCGTGGATAATAGTCGGGGTTCCAAATGGTATTCATGGTACCTGTCAGATGGAAGTCCTCTATGAGCATGCCCTCTTTGTCAAAATCGGTAATGCCCATTGGACCTTGCAGGGTGTTCATACCCAACTCACGTCCCCATTGTCCTACAGCTTCGAGCAGCGCACGGCTTACGCCCAAGTCATCGATAAACTCAATTAGACCGAACCGCACCACACGCTGCTTCCAGTGTTCATTGGCTTTGCGGTTCACGATGCCTGCAATGCGACCGACGGGAACGTCGTCACGATAAGCCACGAAAAACTGAACGTTGGAAAATTCCAATCCAGGGTTGTCCTTCCGACAAATGATGCCGGCGATATCTCGCTCCAGGTCTGGCACATATTGTGTCACACCATGGTACATCATGCGTGGCAGACGCACAAAGTCATCTCTATCCTGTTGGCACGTTACCTTGCGAACTTCCACTTTCATCGGCCAGCCTTGTTTTTGTTCTTGCGCAGGTTGCTGATGAACAGCACATTTTCGCCTATCACCTGGAGTGGTTCCAAGATGTTTTTCAATGATTCCATTACACCATTGTTATAAACCCATTGCGATGCAAAATTGGGTTTGTTTCATTTTTTTTTGTTTGCAAAAGTAAACATTTTCTATCAATTTTCGATGTTCATTTCTTCTCTAATAACATTCTTTACTTCTTTTTTAGATAAAACAAGACATTTAGAGAGATGATATCAACAACATATACCATCACCGCCCGTCTGTCAGAAAAAGGTGGTTTGGAATTTGAGTTGACACTAAAAGTGGGGTAATTGGCTTGGATTTTTCGGGTTTTTAATTAGATTAACAATTAAAAGCGTGAAAAACGAACTATTTTCACTATCTTTGCAGCGATATTACTCATTTCCGAATGTAACGAATTGAACAAATCTAATATTACAGAATATGAAGAAGAAAATCAAGTTTAGTCTCGTCTACCGCGATATGTGGCAGTCGTCAGGAAAGTTTCAGCCTCGTAAGGATCAGTTAGAGCGTATAGCACCAGCCATCATCGACATGGGTTGCTTTGCCCGTGTGGAAACGAATGGTGGTGCCTTCGAACAGGTGAACCTCATGGCTGGTGAGAATCCTAACCTGGCCGTCCGCGCGTTCTGCAAGCCTTTCAACGAGGTGGGTATCCAGACCCACATGTTGGACCGCGGTCTGAACGCGCTGCGCATGTATCCCGTGCCCGACGATGTGCGCGAGTTGATGTATAAGGTGAAGAAGGCTCAGGGTGTGGACATTCCCCGTATCTTCTGTGGTCTGAACGACACGCGTAATATCATTCCCAGCATCAAGTGGGCCAAGGCCGCAGGTATGATTCCGCAGGCCACGCTGTGTATCACTACCAGCCCCGTGCACACTGTTGAGTACTACAGCGCCATTGCCGACGAGGTGATTGCTGCCGGAGCCGAGGAAATTTGTTTGAAGGATATGGCAGGCATCGGACAGCCTGCGCTGCTGGGTGCGCTGACGAAGGCCATCAAGACGAAGCACCCCGACATCATCATTCAGTATCATGGACATAGTGGTCCCGGCCTGTCGATGGCTTCGATTCTGGAGGTTTGTAACAATGGTGCCGACATCATCGATACCGCCATCGAACCGCTGTCGTGGGGTAAGGTGCATCCGGATATCATCTCCGTGCAGTCGATGCTGAAGAACGAGGGCTTCGAGGTGGCTGATATTAATATGAACGCGTATATGCAGGCGCGTTCGTTGACGCAGGAGTTCATTGACGACTGGCTGGGCTGCTTCATCAATCCTGCCAACAAGCACATGTCGAGCCTGTTGCTGGGCAGTGGTCTGCCTGGTGGCATGATGGGTTCGATGATGGCCGACCTGGGTCCCATCCAGACCATGATCAACAAGCTGCGCGAGAAGAAGGGCGAGGCCACACTGTCGATGGATGACATGCTGGTGAAGCTGTTCAACGAGGTAGAGTACGTATGGCCAAAGGTGGGTTACCCCCCACTGGTTACGCCGTTCTCGCAGTATACGAAGAACATCGCGCTGATGAATCTGCTGACGATGGAGCAGGGCAAAGGCCGCTACGTGATGATGGACGACGCCATCTGGGGCATGATCCTCGGCAAGAGCGGCAAGGTGCCTGGCACCATCGATCCCGAATTCGTTGAGCTGGCCAAGAAGCAGAACCGCGAGTTCACCGATGCCGATCCTCATACGCTGATTCCCAATGCCCTCGAAGGCTTTAAGAAGGAGATGGACGAGAACGGCTGGGACTACGGACAGGACAACGAAGAACTGTTCGAGTTGGCTATGCACCCCGAGCAGTATCGCCCGTTTAAGAGCGGTCAGGCCAAGAAGCAGTTGCTGGCCGATATTCAGAAGGCCAAGGACGCCAAGCTGGGTGGTTCGAAGATGAAGCCCGAGGAGTTGGCTGCCTTCAAGCATGCCAAGGCCGACCCGTTGACAGCACCTGTTGCCGGACAGGTGTACTACGAGTTCTCTGGCGAAGGAGCCTGCGAGCCTTGTCTGGAACCGTTCATTGGCCAGAAGTACAAGGAAGGCGACACCTACTGCTATATCCAGGCTCCTTGGGGCGAAATCGTTCCCATCCCCGCTGCGCTGGGTGGTAAGCTCGTCGAGGTAGCTGCCAAGCAGGGCGCGAAGGTGCGTCGTGGCGACAATCTGGGATGGATTGAGCGCGAGGGAAGCGATAAGTGATAAGTGATAAGTGATAAGTGATAAACGATAAGTGATAAGTGAGAAGCGATAAATTCTATCGCAAAGACTATCATGGACTATCAAGCAATTATTGACAAATATTACCCTGCGGACGATGCGCTCCGCAGGGTTTTATTGCAACATAGCCGGCAGGTGGCAGACCGTTGTTTGCAAATCGTCAGGAAGCACAAGGAACTGCCCGTCGACGTGCAATTCTTGGAGGAGGCTGCCATGCTACACGACATTGGCATCTACCAATGCGATGCACCCAGCATTCACTGTCAAGGGACGGAACCCTACATCAAACATGGTCCCATAGGCGGTGACTTGCTGCGCCAGGAGGGTTTGCCTCGTCACGCCCGCGTGGCAGAACGTCATACGGGAACAGGACTGCCGGGTTATGAGCCCGAGACGCTGGAGGAACAGATTGTGTGCTATGCTGACAAGTTCTATTCCAAGTCTAGTCCCAACCATGTGCGCACAGTGGCTGAAACCGCACAGTCGCTCGAGAAATTCGGACACGAAGGGGTGCTGAAATTCCTTTCCTGGGCAGAAAGATTCGAATAAAAAGGTAAAAGACCCCTACCAAACCTCCCCGAGGGGAGGCTTTTTCCCCTCAGGGGAGGCGGAGGGGGGTTAAAAAAATATAAGGCGGCAGCAAATTCTTCACTCTTCACTCTTCACTCTTCACTTTTTTTACTACCTTTGCAGCCGTGAGAAGAAAAACGCTCATATTTCTATCCCTTTTTGTCATCGTTTTTATGGTGGCAGAAGTACCTCGGTTGCGCTTTCCCAATGGGGGAGCGGGCAATGATTCTATTCCTGAAGATTCCGTTCCCCAGGACACGCTGCCCGTCAGAAAAGGTCCTATTCCTGCTTTACAGAATGATACGTCCAAGAACATCTCGCAGACATTGGACACTGCCGGCATGGACTCGCTACAGAAGGCCATCTGGTTGCACAACAAGCTGATTGACGACTCGTTGCGTGCAGACTCGCTGAATCGCCAGCGCAAGAATGGTATTGATGCTCCTGTAGAGTATTCTGCAGAGGACTCCATGGTGTATGTGGGTGACACGAAACTGGCCTATCTCTATGGTAAGTCGCACGTGAAATACGAAAACATGGATTTGTCGAGCGACCAGATCTACATGTCGATGGACTCCAGTCTGGTCCATGCCACTGGTTCGCGCGACACGACGGGAAAGAAGTTCGGAACCCCCGTATTCAAAATGGGTAGCGACACCTATGAGAACGATACGATGGCTTTCAACTTCAAGACGAAGAAGGGTCTTATCACCAATGTCTATACGCAACAGGACGAGGGCTACATGACGTCGGAGATATCGAAGCGCGATGCAGACGGTAACATGTATCTGTATCACGGACGCTATACGACCTGCGACCAGCCACATCCCGACTTCTATTTCGCCATGTCGCGTGCCAAGGTTCGCCCGGGCAAGGATGTAGTATTCGGTCCGGCTTATCTGGTGGTGGCCGACGTGCCGCTGCCATTTGCCATACCTTACGGCTTCTTCCCGTTTACGAAGAGCTACTCCAGCGGTTTCATCATGCCAACCTATGGTGACGAGACGTCACGAGGCTTCTATCTGCGTGATGGTGGTTACTATTTTGCCATCAACGACAAGATGGACCTGAAGCTGATTGGTGAGATTTATACCAAGGGGTCGTGGGGCGTCTCTGGAGCCTCAAACTATCGCAAACGCTATCGTTACAGTGGTTCGTTTTTTGCCAGTTACCAGAGTTCGGTGACGGGCGACAAGAATATGCCCGACTATGTGAAACAGACGAGTTTCAAGGTTCAGTGGTCGCATCGTCAAGATGCCAAGGCAAACCCGTACAGTACGCTGTCGGCCAGTGTGAACTTCGCCACGTCGAACTACGAGCCGAACAACCTGACCTCGATGTATAATCCCCAGTCGATGACGCAGTCGACGCGTACTTCGTCAGTCAGCTGGAGCACCAATTTCTCGAGCATAGGCATGAGTCTGAGTTCGACAGTGAACCTGAACCAGAATATGCGTGACTCCACCATTGCGCTGACGCTGCCCGACCTGAACATCAGCATCTCGCGTTTCTATCCCTTTAAACGTAAGAACGGGGTGGGCGAGGAACGCTGGTATGAAAAGATTGCGATGCAGTACACGGGTCATCTGACCAACAGCATTGATACGAAAGAGGATAAGCTGTTGAAGTCGAGTCTGGCCAAGGACTGGCGCAACGGTATGGATCATCGTATTCAGACCTCAGGTAGTTTTACACTGTTCGGTTATCTGAACCTGAATCCCAGTTTCAACTTCAACGACAAGATGTTGACACGAAAGCATGTCCGCTCGTGGGATGTGGACCAACAGAAGGAGAAGGTTGACACGGTACAGGGATTCTATAACATGTACGACTGGGACTTGAGCCTGTCTGCATCGACCAAGCTCTATGGTTTCTATATCCCCAATCGCAAACTTTTCGGCAACAAGATTGACCGCATTCGCCACGTGTTGACGCCGACAGTCAGTTTCAGCTATGCACCCAGCTTCGGTTCTGCCCGTTACGGTTACTACGACACGTATCTGAAGACTGATGCTGAGGGTAACACATCGCTGGTGGAGTACTCACCTTATACCGGCACGCTCTATTCACCGCCAAGCAAGGACATGAGAGGCTCGATGTCGGTATCGATATCGAATAACGTTGAGATGAAGTACCGTAACAGGGATGACTCGCTGGTGAAGGTAAGTCTGATTGACGAGTTGGGCGCTTCTATGTCATACAACTTCGCTGCCAAGGAGAAGCCCTGGAGCGACCTGAGCACGACGCTGCGCCTGAAGCTGACAAAGAGTTATACCTTCAACCTGAGTGCTGTCTTCGCCACCTATGCCTACGAAGCCGACTCCGTGGGAGCTACACCCTATATAGGCAATCGTACGGAGTATAGCAAGGGTCGTTTCGGCCGTTTCCAGGGCATGTCTCAGAACCTGAACTACACGCTCGACAATACGAAGGTCGCCAACTTCTTCAAATGGTTGCGTGGCGAGAGAGTCGACAAGAAGAAAGACAAGAACAAGGGTAAAGGTGACGAGTACGATACGGGTGTCGAGACGAATATTGACAACCAGATGGAGGCTGGTAAGCATGGTGCTGAGAGAGGGCAAAACGATATGGCCGAGACGGACGCCGACGGATACATGCAGTTCTCGATGCCTTGGTCGCTCAGTATCGGCTATGGTATCACGATGCGCGAAAACACCAGTGGCAAGTTCAATTACGACACGATGCGCTATCCCTATAGCTTTACGCAGAACCTGAATATATCAGGTAATCTCCGCCTGTCCGAAGGCTGGAACATCTCGTTCTCGTCGGGCTATGACTTCGACAACAAGAAGATCTCGATGACGACGGCTTCCCTGTCGCGCGACCTGCATTGCTTCAACATGTCGTGTCAGGTGGTGCTGGCGCCTTACACCAGTTATAACTTCTCGTTCCGATGCAATGCTGCCACGCTTACCGATGCTTTGAAATACGATAAGCGCAGCAGCTATTCAAATGCAGTACAGTGGTATTAACTGCTAAACAGTGCGTCGAGCGATTCCTGTTCACCCACAATCCAGATGATGTCACCCTCTTCGAACAAACGGTTCGGACTGACGGGGGTCAGATTCTCCTTACCTTCTTCCATTCCGATAACCATGCAGCTGTAGAGGTTGCGGATACCGCTGTCCTTCAGATTCTTGCCAATGAACGGACTGCCTTCGCCGATAATGAGCTGGCGCAGTTTCATTTCACGATTCTCCAGGTCGAAGTCTTCGCCAATCACCTCTGTTGTGATGGCATTGGCAAATTTTGCCACCTGTTCGTCACTGCCGATGACCTGCAACTTGTCGCCAGGGAAGATGACGTAGTCACCGTCTGGAATGTTCAGACGGAAGTTGGCACGCAGAATGCTGCTCACATGGATACCATACTTACGCCCCAGGTTCAGCTGTTTCAGCGTACTGCCCATCCATTGCGAGTTCATGGGTACGTCGAAGTCGGCAATATGGATATCGCGATCCAGCAGGCGTCCTTCATACAGCGGACGTTTTTTGCCATGCACCTGTGCCTCGATGTCGCGTGAACGCAGGTTCAGCATGAACAGTCGTTCCAGTTTGATGCTGTGCTGTTTCACACTGCGCGACACCACGATCAGGCCCACCACCATCAGACCGATGGTAATGATGATGGCATTGGTCAGATGACTCAGGCGGTGGCAGATGAAGAAGATGAAGGCCACGGCAATCATGACGCGCACCAGAATGGTAAACAGCAGGGGCAGGCGGTTGCGGTTGCTCTCGGCCCATAGCGCTTTCCATTCTTCCGAGCGGTTTTTCTTCATAATCATGGCACGCAGGAATGGCGAAATGAGCAGTACTGTCAATAGTCCCGTAATGAGATTTCCCCAAACATCCAGGGTCTCGCCAGGCAACAAATTGTGCATAAACGGCAGTCCGAAGGTGAACATCACGGCAATGGTGGCCGCTGTCAGAATGGAGTAGATGAGTGTGTTGACGGCCATCTGGGTCAACAGCTGTTTCCACATGCTCTTCTCCGTTGTTTCAGGACGGCTCATGCTCAGATGGTTCAGCAGTTTGATGAATCGCGAGGGCAACCGGTGTTCGATAGCATTATAAGCCGGTGTGGCAAACCGTATCATGTAAGGTGTGAGGAATGTGGTAATAACGGATACGGCCACCACGACCGGATATAGGAAATCGCTGATAACGCTTAACGACAGACCCAGCGAGGCGATGATGAACGAGAATTCACCGATCTGCGCCATCGAGAATCCGCAACGCATGGCCGACTTCAGGCTCTCGCCAGCCAGCATGAATGCAATGGAACCGAAAATGGCCTGTCCCACCAGAATGGTCAGTACCAGTATCAGGATGGGCAGGGCATAGTCGATCAGGATCTGTGGGTCGACGAGCATACCTACTGATACGAAGAAGATGGCTCCGAAGAGGTTCTTCACGGGCTCCACCAGCTTTTCGATGTGTTCCGCCTCGATGGTCTCTGCCAGGATGCTACCCATGATGAATGCTCCGAAAGCCGATGAGAAACCGACCTTCGTCGAGAATACCGCCATCGCACAGCATAGTCCCAGCGACACGATGAGCAACACCTCGTTGTTGACCAATCGTCGAATGCGGCGCAGAAATTCCGGTATGGCAAAGATGCCCACCACGAGCCACAGCACCAGGAAGAATCCTATCTTCACCACCGAGCCCAGCATCTGGCCTCCGTCGGGGCTGTTGCCACTGGCTATGGCACTCAGCATCACCATCATCACAATGGCCAGGATGTCCTCCAGAATCAGCACCGACATCACCAGTCCGGCAAACTGTTGCTGGCGCAGTCCCAAGTCGTCGAAAGCCTTATAGATAATCGTTGTTGAACTCATGGCCAGCATACCTCCGAGGAAGATGCAGTCCATCCTCGACCAATGGAACAACTGGCCCACCATGACTCCCAGCATCGACATGCAGAAAATAATGGTGATGGTCGAGATGATGGGTGATGCCCCCATCTTCAGAATCTTCTTAAACGAAAAGTCGAGACCTAATGAGAACAACAGGAACATCACACCGATGTCGGCCCACAGGTGAACATTCTCCGTGTCTACCACCGATGCGGTGTACGGCATGTGCGGGCTCACGAGGAAGCCTGCCACGATGTATCCCAGCACCAAGGGCTGTTTCAACTTCTTGAAAATCAGCGTCACGATGCCTGCCGACATCAGTATATACGCCAAGTCATTAATAAGTTCAGGAATCTCTGACATAATGATTTTTATACTTTATTCTTTTATCTGCTTCCCCGTCTTACCATTTGGTTGTAAAGATGCTAGGCGAGATTACTAGCGAGAACCAGCCCCAGCGGGCATACTTGCTGCTGTTGCCTTCTTTCAGACGCTCCATCGTTTCCGTGCCCACCATGAAGGTATATCCTGCCATGAGCGAGATGTCTTTGGTGAACTGGTAGCTGGCTTGCACATCGAAGCTATGGCCCAGCGTGCGGTTGAGGTCATGCAGGTCGGTGGCTACTGCCAGATAGTGATAGTCGACGCTGCATTTCAGCTTGTCTGTGGGATTGCCGAAGACACCGATAGAGGCGTTCTGCAAACCAGGTGTAAAGCCGTTGGTGTAAGCACTCTCGTAGAAGTAGTCCATGATGCCGTAGAATTTGTTTTTCGAACCGAACAGCGGGTTGAATCCATTTTCCTCAGCATGATATACCATTCCTATACCGCCATAGATGACGGGGACATAGTCGTCACCGCTCAAATAGTCGTAACCCAGCTTAAAGCCATAGTGCTCGGTGGGGTTGACGGTAGCTTGCACACTGGCCATCCAGGCATTAATCTTCTTACTATACATGTTGTCATTTACATCTTGGCCCGTTTGGCGGTAGTATGAACCTTCGAGTGTCAGGTACTTAGGATGGAAGTTCACGTAACCACCCCACATCTGCTGGTATTCAGTCCTGACGGGATTGTCCCTGTCGTCTTGTTTGCCAGCCTGCTGACCTATATTCATGAAGAGCAGCGAGGCACCCAGCGGGAATTTGGGCACATCGTAGTGATACCACACGGTCTGCATGTTCTTATAGGGCTGGGCACCGTCGGAGTAATAGGTCGTTGTGTATACGTTCTCTGCATTCTGGTTGTAACCCAATATGGCATGCAGCTGATGGCCGTGACCTTCGTAACCCACACGGAGCACGTCGTGCGAGAGAGCCATCGTGGCAAAGTCGTTGGGTCCGATGATGCGCTCGTCGTCGTAGGACAGGGCGATGCGTCCCAACTGTGCGAACAGTCCATTCCGGGCAGTCAGTTTCACCCAGCCCTCATACAGTTTCAATGCTGTGTTCCCGCTGGTGCCCCATACCGCTTTGTTCTGCAGCACGGCATGAGCCTGTATGCCAGGACGCTCGTAGTCCACATTCAATCGGAAACGCCCCAGAAGGAAGTTAGAACGGTCTTCCGGCTCCTTGTCTTTGAGACCAGTCCTCGGCAGTCCTCCTGCGCACATCTCACCATGCGTCAGGAAGTTCATGCCGATGCTCAGTTTGTTGACCTTGTCCAGCGAGTCGGCTTGTGCAAACACGCATTGCGATGTCGCCATCAGGACAACCATCGCAAGGCCTTTCCTCAGGTGATTGCCGCCCATCTTTTATTCGAACTCGAAGATATTGAGGAATCCTGTCAGTTTAAAGACATTCTTGATGTCGTCGTTAACGTTGCGCAACACCACGCGGTTCCCCTTGGACATCGTGGATTTCAGAATGTTGATAAGGATGCGCAAACCGCTGGAAGCAATATACTCCAGGTTCTCGCATTCGAAAACAACCTCCTTGCCTTCGTTCTGGTAGAGCTGTTTCAATACCTCCTCGGCCTCATTGGCTGCTGCGGTGTCCATTTCTCCTGCTAACGTGACGACATACTTGTCGTCGATTTCTTGAATACTTGTAGTCATAACATTAATCTTTTATTTTTTACCTTTTTACTTTTTTACCTTTTTACCTTTATATTATTTTACCTTTTTTATCAGTGTCAGTACGTTTTGCCCGTCTATGCGTTCGTAATTGATGCTGTCCATCAGTTCGCGTACCAGCAGGATGCCCAGTCCGCCAACCTGACGGTCTTGGGCCGATAGCGTGATGTCGGCTTTCTCCTGCGTGGTGGGGTCGAAGGGGATGCCCGCGTCAATGATCTGACAGTGCAGGGTCTTACCGTCAGAAGCCATCTTGACGGTGATATCGCCATCGGTGTCGTCCGGATAGGCATAGTTTATCACGTTGACGACAGCTTCTTCCACGGCCAGTCGCAACTGGCGCCCCAGCGATTTCTCAATGTCCAGTTTCTCAATCACCGATTTCATGAAACTGCTGAATCGTGTCACCTCATGGACATCGTTCTTCAGCATCAGTGTCTCCGAGAAGTTGCTCTCAAACTGCTTGGGCATATAGCGTATGGCCATCATGGTCAGGTCGTCGCTCTGTTCCATACCGTCCATAAACGAGTACACTTCCATGTTCATCTTTCCCAACAGCTGTCTCGGGGGCAGGTCTTCAGCTGTGTTCAGCAGGTTCATCATTCGCTCTGCGCCGAACAGCTTGTGCGACTTGTTCATTGCCTCCGTGAGTCCGTCGGTATAGAGGAACAGTGTTGAACCGCTTTCAAGCATGGTCTCCTGCATCTCGTAGTTGAAGTTGTCAAAGATGCCGATAGGCAGATTGGCCTTCACTTCAAGGGCGGTAGCGAATTTTTCACTTTTCACTATTCCCTTTTCACTTAATATGACGGGTGCATCGTGCCCTGCATTGCAATAGCAGAGACGGCCCGTGGGCAGGTCAAGGACTCCGATGAACAGGGTGACGAACATGTTGTTTTCATTGCGTTCGCACATGGTCTCGTTGATGGCCTGCATGATGCGGGCGGGATTGTGCTGATGGGTAGAGACGGCATGGAAACATCCGTGTGTGCCTGACATGAGCATGGCCGACGGAACACCCTTGCCGCTGACATCGCCGATACAGAAGAACAGCTTCTCGTCGCGAATGAAATAGTCGAACAGGTCGCCACCCACTTCTCGTGCTGGCAACAGTGAGCCATAGACGTCAATATCGTCGCGTTGGATGGCATCCTGTCTGGGCAGCATCTGCGTTTGGATGTTGCTGGCCACACGCAGTTCGCCGTCGATGCGCTCTTTCGCCTTCTTCGTGTCAGCCAGTTTACGGTTGTTCTTGATGAAGTAGCTGATGATGAATCCCAGCACGACAAATGCCGCCAGCGAGGTCAGCAGAATGGTGAGATGCATGCGGCGCAGCGGGCCGAAGACCTCGTCGTCGTAGCATACTACGGCAACCTGCCATTCGGGCTTTTCCTTGATGGAGGCATAATAGATATACCCCTTCTCGTGGTCTTCCTGATCGCGGAAAGTGGCTATCTTGCATCGCCCGTTCCTGCTCGTCGTCTTGGTGACGCTACTGTCGTTAATGACATTGACAATATGGCTCACGTCTCCTGCATCTACAATATCGGGATTTGGGCTGGCAATCAGCTGGCCCTCCTTGGTCAGCATCAAATCGAACGACGACTCGTAGATGTGTCTGCGATTCAGCGTGTCGCCCAGCATTCTTGTCGAGACGTCGAGTCCGAACACTGCCACCACGTTTTTCGTCTTGTCATGGATGGGAACGGCGTAGCTAACCATGTTCAGGTCGGAATAGCGGTCGTAGTACGGGTCTACCCATAATGAGACATCCTTCGAAACCACCTCTTTGAAGGCGGCGTTCTGTGAGTAGTCGTGTTCCGGACCGATAATCTGTCTTCGGATGGTCCCATGGTCCCAATAGGCATAAGGCTCAAACAGGTGTCCCTTGTCAGGATAATAGTCGGGCATGAAGGCTATCCAGCAGCCCACGAGGTTGGGATGCGACCTGAGCACTCCCTCCATGATGCCAAACATGGAATCCGGCAGGGCTATGTTCCGTTCCATCTCCCACAGGTGGCCCATCAGCGAGTTCTCCGACAGGTTCAGCGCGTTCTTCACCACCATGGCTTTCATGGTGAGCTCGGTCTCCGCGCGCTTTTCCAGCTCGTCAGACAGTATCTGCTGGAAATAGTAGAATTGCGCGCCGGAAATCAACTCCAGCACAAGGGCTGCAAGGATAATGTTCAATACAACCTTGTTCTTCAACATGAAAGTCGTAGTACGAAACGCCATCTTAACTCTCAACTCTCAACTCTCTAATCGTTTCTTGAAACGCTTTGACCTTGGTCAAAGAACTCTCAACTATTATAATTAGCCGTAATCTCACAGATCTTGACAATGACCTGCATGGCCTTCTCCATCGACTGGATGGGCACAAACTCATAAGGTCCGTGGAAATTGATGCCGCCGGCAAAGATGTTGGGGCAGGGCAGACCCTTGAACGACAGCTGGGCACCGTCCGTGCCGCCGCGAATGGGCTTCACCTTCGGAGCCACACCGCATTCCTGCATGGCGCGCAGCACCAGGTCGATGACGTGCATCTGGTCGTCAATCTTCTCCTTCATATTATAATACTGGTCCTTCACCACAGCCGTCACCGTGCCTTCACCGTACTTCTCGTTCATCTTGGCCACACACGTCTCAACGAAGCGCTTGCGGTCCTCGAAACGTTCGCGGTCGTGGTCACGGATAATGTACGACAGCGTGGCCTGCTCGATGTTACTCTGGATGCCCAGCAGGTGGTAGAATCCCTGATAGCCCTCCGTCGTCTCGGGGGTCTCGTCCTCAGGCAGCATCTTGGCAAACTCCGCTGCCAGCGCGTTGGCATTCACCATCTTGCCCTTGGCATAGCCCGGGTGTACGCTCACGCCCTTGATGGCGATCTTCGCCGAGGCAGCGTTGAAGTTCTCGAATTCCAGCTCACCCACGTCGCCGCCATCCATCGTGTAGGCCCACTGACAACCGAATTTCTCGACGTCGAAGTGGTGGGCACCCATGCCGATTTCCTCGTCGGGGTTGAAGGCGATGCGAATCTTGCCGTGCTTGATTTCCTTGTGCTCCTGCAAGTACACCATGGCCTGCACGATTTCCGCGATGCCCGCCTTGTCGTCAGCGCCCAGCAGCGTGGTGCCGTCAGTCACGATCAGGTCCTCGCCCACGTGCTGCAACAGCTCCGGAAACTTCTTCGGACTCGACACGATACCCTCCGACAGCAGAATGTCCGAGCCGTCATAGTTGCGGACTATCTGGGGCTTGATGTCGGCTCCCGAGCAGTCGGGGCTCGTGTCGTAGTGCGAGATGAAGCCTATCACGGGCACCTCGTCCTTTATGTTAGCCTTCAGCGTGGCATAGATGTAGCCCTGTTCGTCCAGCTCCACGTCGTCCAGGCCTTCGCGTTCCAGTTCCTTTTTCAAGTACTCGGCAAACACCAGTTGCTTGCTGGTCGAGGGCACCGTCGTGCTTTCTTCGCTCGACTGTGTGTCGAACTTCGTATAGTTCAAAAATCGTTCAGTAATATCCATATTTTTTCTCTTCATTTTATTTATTGGGGACAAAATTACGAAAAAAAATCGGACTGACAAAAAATCAGTCCGTTTTTTTCTCACTCCCAGCGCCCAATCGCGTCGAAACGATGACCCACCGATGGCCTCGTGCGCCTAAGTGTAAAATCTGTCGCAAAGTCAGATAAATTTGTGAAATTTATTAATATTCCTTTAATTTTTTGGTGTTTCCAATTTTATTCCTTATCTTTGCAGACAACTAAAACCAATACTATTATGAAAAAAGTGTTATTATCTTTGGTTGCCACGTTGATTGCAACCATGAGCTTAGCCCAGAACGGTCTGGTTGCTTCGCTAAGCCACGAAGGAAACGTTACGTATTACTATGGTGTCACAGCCTTAACACAGGCCGTTGAGGCAGCAGCCAGTGGCGACATCATCAACCTCTCTGGTGGATCATTTACCGCCACAAACATTACCAAAGGTATCACCATTCGTGGTGCAGGCATCGATAGCCAAGAACCAACTTACATTAACGGCGACTTCTCAATCAACATAACCGACGACACAAATCGCTTTATGATGGAGGGCATAAAATGTGCTAACGCAATGATCCTTTCGGGTTCATATACAAATCCCTTCTTCCTGAAATGTTATTTTAAACAAGTTACCTATAATAGTACGATTGATGATATAAAAAACATTATGTTTGTTAACTGTAAAATTCCCAGTGGCTTTAGTGCAGGAGCTAACAACACATTTAATTTAGTTAATTGCTACATAGGCGGTTTAAACCAACGTGACAATGCAACTCTCGCGGTCACGAATTGTATTATTAGAGATAATTATTATAACAACAATTATCTAAGGCAATGTCAGTTCTTCAATTGCATTTTTATATCTTCTAATGGAAGGGCCTACGCAAAGATACCAAGCAGCTCTCAGGCCACAGACTGCATTTCAGTTAACTTCGGTGACCATGATTTCTTCAGCGAATTATCCGTCAGAACAGGCTGCCCGACAACATCTTTAGAATTTGGAGCAGTATTCAAGACATTCACAGGCACTTATACTGACGAAGAGACCTTCGAACTGACCGAAACCGCCAAGACAACATATTTGGGTACTGACGGATTAGAGATTGGCCTCTATGGCGGTCTGCAGCCATATAACTCCACACCGTCTTATCCTCTCATTACCACGATGAACGTCGATAAGGAGACAACTCCTGAAGGCAAACTGGGGGTGACAATCGAAGTAAGCAAGTAACAATAAGTAATAACTAAAAAAGACAGGATTATGAAAAAAGTATTATTATCTTTGGTTGTCATGATGGTTGCAACCACGAGTTTTGCACAGAATACAGTTGTGGCTTCACTGAGCCACGGTACAGAAACCACCATTTTCTATGGTTCAAATGCTCTGAAGGATGCCGTTGCTGCGGCTGAGAGCGGTGATGTCATAAACCTCTCCGCTGGTACATTTTATGCTTCGGACATCTCTAAGGGTATTACCCTTCGTGGAACAGGTATAGACATAGATGAACCAACCTATATTGTCAATGACTTTGTCATTGAAATACCTGCTGAAGATACCAACCGATTCATCATGGAGGGCATTAGATGCCAAAACTGGGTGAGGACGAAAGGATCTTTTGATAATCCTTCTTTTGTAAAATGTCAATTTAACGTCGTCGGAAACGCAACTGAGTCGGATGCTGTTAAGAACATATTGTTTACCAATTGCAAGATTACAGGTGGTATTAATGTAGGAGGAGACAATTCTGTATTCTTCATCAATAGTTTTGTGTCGTATATTTCGAAGTATCAAAATGGTACTATCATGTCTAAAAATAGTATCCACAGACAGCCGATTCTATCTAGTCTCACTCAGTCTATCTGGTCAAACTGCATTTTCTATCCAGACAAATATTCAGAGCATTGCCTTCCCGCTGATGCTCAGGTTACCAACTGTGTTGCTATAGGCTATGCCTATGATATGTTCCGCGGTATGATAGAACACCCGAACTGCAAACAGTTTGGTAATTATCAGGATGTATTTAAGGAATACAATGGCGGTTATACTGATGAACAGACTTTTGAGTTGAATGATGAAGCCAAAACTACTCTCTTAGGCACCGACGGCAAAGAGGTAGGTCTCTATGGCGGTCCGCTGCCATTTGACCTCACCCTGTCCTATCCAATCATCTCGAAGATGGAAGTCGGCGAACAGACCGACGACAAGGGACAATTGAAAGTTGAGATTGGCGTGAAGTAATTAATGTAAAACCTCAAAAAGACAGAAATATGAAAAAAATAATAGTATCTATGGTTGCCATGATGGTTGCGGCCACAAGTTTCGCACAGGAAACAGTTGTGGCTTCGCTGAGCCATGAGGGAGAGACCACCATATTCTATGGCCTGACGGCCTTAGTGAAAGCAGCAGAGAAGGCCCAGAGCGGCGACATCATCAACCTCTCCAGAGGCATCTTCAATGCTACGACGATCAAGTCGGCCATCACCCTGCGCGGCGCAGGCATCGACAGTGATGATCCGACCTATCTTAATGGAAACCTGCATATCGAAATCCCCGCAGACGATGCCAACCACTTCACGATGGAAGGTATCATTTGCAATAGTGAAATGAGTATGCGCGGAACCTTCTCAACCCCCCAAATCGTGAAATGCAAGTTGAGAAGCGGATTTACTACGAAAACCACATCTGATAACATTAACATCTTAGTAGTTAATAGCAAGGTTCTAAACCATTTCAATGTGGGAGGTGTTTGCAGAGCCTCTTTAATAAACAGTTACGTAGATGGAGTCGGTTTCTATGATGATGCCCATTTTATGGGTTTAAATTGTGTAATTTGGAAAGACCGAGTGGACGGACTGCACCATTCTGTCTGGAAGAATTGCATTTTCTTTAGCGGAAACAATTATGGTTATGCATTTCCTACTGATAGTGAATGTACGAACTGCGTGGGAGTCAACTACAACAATAATCCTTTCAGAGACCTGGCAATCAAGCCAGGCTGCTCAAGCGCATCATACGCTGAAGCCTTCAAGGATTTCACAGGCACCTATACTGACGAACAGACCTTTGAATTGTCTGATGCCGCCAAGGCTAACGAAAACTTCAAGGGTACCGACGGAACGGAGGTGGGTCTCTACGGTGGTCCGCAACCGTTTAATCTCACTCTGTCCTATCCTCTGATCTCTACGATGGAGGTTGGTGAAAAGACTGACGACAAGGGGCTGTTAGAAGTAACAATTGGGGTGAAATAACTAAATACTACAGATTATGCGTAAACATCTAATATTCATCATACTGCTCTCCTGCCTATGTTTAGGCGCGAGGGGGCAATCCGACCCGGAGATAGACCTGTCGGGACTGCCAGAGACCACAACGGCTGCTTCGCTACGCTACTGGTTCGACACCGATGCCAACAGCGTCAAGACCACTGAGACTCTGAGCGGTGCCACCACCATCGATGCCTCTTCTCTCAAGGAGGGCATCCATACGGTGCATTACCAGATTGTCGATAATAAAGGCATAGCAGGCATCCCTAACTCGAAGATTTTCATCCTGCTCGACCAGAGGGTAACAGCCAAGAGCAAATCTCTCCGCTACTGGTTCGACACAGATGCCAACAGCATCAAGACCACTGAGACGTTGACCGGTGCTACCACCATCGACGCATCAGCTCTCAAGGAGGGCATCCACACCATCCACTACCAGATCATCGACGATCAGGGCGTTGCCGGCATCACAGACTCGAAGATATTCATCCTGCTCGACCAGAGGGTAACGGCCAAGAGCAAATCTCTCCGCTACTGGTTTGATACAGATGCCAGTTCAGTCAAGACCACTGAGACGCTGAGCGGTGCCACCACCATCGACACCTCTGCTCTTGTAGAAGGTCTGCATACCTTGCACTACCAGATCCTTGACGATCAGGGCGTGGCGGGCATTACCGACTCGAAGATATTCATCAAGCTCGACCAGAGAGTAACGGCCAAGAGCAAGTCCCTGCGCTACTGGTTCGACACAGATGCCAACAGCGTTAAGACCACTGAGACGCTGAGCGGTGCCACCACCATCGATGCCTCTGCTCTCGTAGAGGGTATTCATACCTTGCACTACCAGATTGTCGATGACAAGGGAAATGCCGACATTCCCGTTTCGGCCATATTTATCAAGATGGACAAGAAGACGGCAGCCATACCCACCAAGATTCGCTACTGGTTCAATGAGGACGATGCAAACGTCAAGGAAACGGCTTTGAACCTTGAGAACCTCACGCTGACCATCGATGTCAGCGAACTGGCAAAGGGCGAACACGAGCTGCACATGCAGCTTGCGACAGCAGACGGCGAGGTTTCGCCCGTCAACTCCGGCAGCTTCGTAAGCGTCATTATCAGAAAGGGCGACGTGAATGATGACGGCGAGGTGAATGTCGGCGATGTTGTGACTGTCTGCAACGTCATGGCAGGCATAAGCACTGTTGAACTGCAAATTGCTGACGTGAATAAAGACGGAGAAGTGAATGTTGGTGACATTGTAACCATCTGTAACATCATGGCCGGAATAGATCAGTAAACGAGCCGTGAATTATGAAGAAACTAAAGATTTTGAGCATGCTGATGCTCGTGGCGATGGCCTCGTGCGGCGACAAGACGAAGGGTGTGGCAACGGAGAGCGACTCTACCCAGACAGATTCCCTGATGGTAGCCGACAGCGTGACGGCGGGCCCCACAGACCTGTGGACTACAGAGGCTGTGGAATCCCAGATCCGTGCCTGCATCGCCGAGGTCAACCAAATGGCTGCCGACGATGCCATCGACATTACGCTCCTCGACCTGAAGTATTGTTCGGAGGACTTCCTCGAGTTGAAGGAAAAGCTCTACAAGAAAGTCCGCGAGAGCAAGGGACAGCTGATGTTCGACGGCGACGAAGGTCACCACTGGGTACCTGGCATCGGGACGCCCATGATCATCGATTCCGTGAAATCCGTTTTGCTGACGGGCGATCAGGCCCAGGCCGAGGTGTGGCTCAGGGACAAGCGTGGCAGTAAGGGCTATCTGGAGATGAACCTCTATCTCGAAAACGGCGCCTGGAAAGTTCATAACTGGATCGACGACGACGTCTACCCCTTCGGCTCCCTCTGGCACTGGATGCAGAATTTCCTCGATGGCGACATGGATGCCGAAGAGCACGAAGAACCCGATCTGAACCAATACGCAGAGTAACCGTCACAGTGTGACGCGACATAACACCAAAGAGGCCCGAGCACACCGCCCGAGCCTCTTTCTTTTCTTTTGTCTACGGAGTTTTAGGAGTTTGGGGAGTTTTTTCTCCTTTTGGCTCCTTAGCTCCGTAGAATATCAGAACGGACCAAACCCCATGCACGAGGTTGTTCCCAGTGCGGTCAGCGCCGCCGTCAGCGCGGCTATCGCTATGCTAAAAAACCGGCTGCGCATTGCTTGATGTTCAATGACGAGTGCAGAATTGTTTTTAGGCTTGAAAAGCCGAGGTTTTTGCTGTTCCAGCGAACACCGGATGCACCTCGGCAGAATGAAAGCAAACTTTCTTCTGCTCTCGGTTTTTCTGGTTTTTGTCTTTAATTTTGTTTAATTTTCTAGAAGATTTTGTTAGATATTCTCACACCTGAAGGTATGAGTGTGGCGTTCTTCGACTAAAGATCGAAGTGTGGCTTCGCAATGCAATGAGGCCCTTTATGGGCCGACCCCAACTCCCGTGCTTAGTCAAATCATAATTCTCAATTCTCAATTCAAAAAGGGTTGCCTTCAGCCACCTCCTTCGCACCTCGGCCATTCAAGCAAGCTTGATGGTTCTCGGTTTGGCGTCGGTTGCGCCCGGAGGCCAAACCTTTTTAAGCTCCCTCGAATCCGCTGGGGTCGTCGCCACCGCCGTCGCTCTTCACGAACTGCTTCGTGGTCACCTCACTGGACTGGCCGTCCTTGATGGCGATGGCCTTCAGGGTTACCGACGAGCTCATGGTGATGGCCTCGGTGTACACCGTTCCGTGCTTCATGATGTGCTCGGCCATGTCCGCCAGCCCCAGTGTGCCGCGGTAGATGATCTTGCCGTAGGTCTTCTTCACCTTCTGGCGATCCTCGCCCACCTTACCGGTGACTACCTTCTTTTCTACTTTCTTAATCTGAATTGTTCCCATAGTATTTTTCAAAATTTTTCTTAAGGTTAATATTAAAGATTGGTGCTCTCGCCCAGGGTCCCGATTTTGGCGCCTTATGTCGTTGTCTGGACGGTCTTTGAGAGAAACGGCTTCTCGCTGTCAGCGAAACGGCTTCTCTCTGCAGGCGACAAGCCTTCTTGCTTTGAGCGATAACCCTTCCTTCTCATTGACAATGCAAAGGTACGAAAAAGAATCATGCAATCCAAATAATTTATGTAAAACTTTTTGATTATTTTTTGCCACTCGCAGCATCGCAGCTACACCGCTACATTTGCTGTTTTCCAATGTCGTCCTGAAAAAGTTGACCCTGATATTATATTATATATTATATTATAATATAATATATAATATAAATAGAATTATAGATTATTCCCCATCCCTCTCCACCACAATGCAAACTACCCAATGTTGCTGTGTAGCTGCGTTGCTGTGTTGATTCCTGCGTAGAGGCTCACATAACCTTTTTGCCATTTACTATTTTGATGGTTTTCGACGGGGTCGTTCCGTTTGTCCGTCTGCCGTTTAAATCATAGATGCCCGTTACAGCAGACCTGTTGCCTGTGACTTGTGGACTGTGAATGTCCGCCGATGTCGGGGTGAACTGCCAGCTGTCGAACTCCAGGTTGGCACCGTTTTTGCCGCTATAGGTAAAATACAGGTCGCGCAGACCCTTGATGGGGGATGACAGTTCGCACGAAAACTCCTGCCACTGTCCGTCCGTCGGGTCGACAGAGAGTTTGCCCATGACCTTTCCTGAGGAAGAACCGATACGTATATTGATTCCGCAGGCCTTCTCAGCGCGTACCCTGGCCGTAAAACGGGTGGTCCCGTCGTCGCCGAAATCCACACCGCGTACCTTGATATAGTCGCCCGAACCGATATCCGTCACATAGCATCCGTTGTAGTCGCCCTCGCACTTCACACCCTTACACTGGTTGATGGTCTCTGCCTCCTGACGCTCGTAAGGATTCACCGACTGCAACTGAGCCACGCCCTGGGTAGTGAAGTTGATGAAGGGCAGCGTGCCGTCGTCGTTCCGCGTGAACTCCTCAATGCATGTCGCGCGCTTATAGCCGCCGCCGTCAGGCAGTTTCCCGTTGTGGTAGAACATATAGTGATGTCCCTTATACTCCACGCTGCCGCCATGAATGGTAAAGCTGTTCTCGGCCTCGCCCATCACCTTGCCCTGATAGGTCCACGGACCGGTAGCCTTGTTGGCGGTGGAGTAGGCCCAGTGCTCGGGCACGCCACCGGCTGCATATTCCAGAAAATACTTCCCGTCGCGCTTGTATATCCACGACGCCTCCTCGAAGTTGGGGTCGCCCTTCTCGTTCTTATGGGGACCGAAGGCGGCCTCGTCCTTCACGTTCACCGATACCTCGCCGCCCGTAAACGACGTCATGTTCTTGTTGAGTTTCACATACCACAGCATGTTGTTGCCATAGTACAGATAGGCCTGTCCGTCGTCGTCGACCATCACCGTCGGGTCTATCTTGAACCATCCCTTCACCAGCGGTTTCCCGATGGGGTCCCTGTAAGGCCCTGCAGGGTTGTCGGCCACGGCCACGCCAATGCCGGGATAGGCCTCGCCCTTGATGGTAGCCGTCACATACCAGTACCATTTCCCGTTGCGCTCAATGCACTGGCTGGCCCAGCAGTCGTTGTCCTGCTTGGCCCATGCCGAGAACGTCGCCGATGTCAGCGGCGTGCCGCGATAGGTCCAGTTCACCATGTCCACCGTGCTATACAGCAGCCAGTCCTTCATCGTGAAGTAGCCGTTCTGTGTCACGTCCTCATCGTGGTCCACAAAGAGATACAGCGTGTCGCCATGCACATACGGCGCAGGATCGGGCGTATAGCGGTCGCAAATCACCGGGTTCTGCGCCCACATTGTTGTCGCCAGGAGCATCGTTGTGCTCAAAACCTTCAGTCGTTTCATTTGTCCTATAGAGTAATGATAGTCGGAATTTTACAGTTTAACGATTTGGACGGCAAAATTACCACAAAAAATGCAATCTGCCAAACATTATGGAAAGTTTTTCGCGCCTCGCGTCATTTAAATTCGGGCTGACGTGCGGTTGGCCCGAATTCTTTGTTGTGTAGCATTTTTTTTTGGAGAAAAGATGAAATAACGAAAATATTTTGGCGGTATGGGAAAAAAAGAGTAAATTTGCACGGGTTAAGCATACCGACACTACTATAATATGAATCGAAAATCGTTTTTGTTACTGGCATTATTGCTGATGTTACCCGCTGTTTTGCGGGCGGCAATAGCTGATATGAAGTTCCGACGGCTGGATGCCCGCGACGGACTGTCGAACACGCAGGCTAACTGCATTCTTCGCGACAGCAGGGGACTGGTGTGGATAGGTACGTCGTTCGGGTTGAACCGCTATGACGGCTATCGCATCAAGACTTATTACTCGAACGCCAACGACTCGACGACCATGTCGATGAACTATGTGGACGACGTGATGGAGGACGGCGAGGGCAGGCTGTGGGTGAGACACAGCGTGGAATACTCGATTTTCGACCCCCGGACGGAGACGTTCGACCGTCATCCTGAGCGCTGGCTGCATGCCAGGGGTATCCGAGGGGCCATAGAACGCATCTACATCGACCGTTACAAGAATTTCTGGGTGAAGACGTACGACGAGGGTTTCTGGTTTCTGAACGACCAGACGGGCCGGGTGCGCCGTTTCGGCTTCGGCAACGGTCCTCAGGAGTTTAATGCAGACATCGGTGTCAGTGGCATGACGGAGTGCGGCAACAGCCTGATTGTCATCTCGAACAATGGTGACATGGTGTGCTTCAACACCCAACGGGTATGGATATCGTGGAAGAGCCATACGCTGCGGCGCATGGGTGCGGAACAGGATGCCGGATACAGCCTGACCGTCGACGGCCAAAAGAATCTCTGGGTGATGGTGGAAGGTCGTTGCCATGTGTGGCTCCGACGTGCCGGGCGATGGGTGGACTCTGCCACTGAAGCCCTGCGATGTCTGGGTGTGACGGGGATACCTGACGGGACGAAAATATGGGGGATTACCGTCGATAAGTACCAGCAGCTGTGGCTGGCTACGGATCATCAGGGCGTCTATGTGGTGAACCTGCAGGATTGCACGCTGAGACAGTTCCAGAACGTGAAGAACGACGAGACCTCGATCTCGGACAATACCCTGCGCAAAATCTATCGCGACCAGCTGGACCGCATGTGGATAGCCACGTATATGAATGGTGTCAATTACTACGCTGAGAATCTGTTCCGTTTCCGGAATGTGGCAGCAGGCAACATCAACACCGTCTGTGTGGACAAGGAGGGCAACTACTGGCTGGGCTCGAACGACAGGGGCATCATCCGCTACGTGCCGGCAACGGGCGAGGAGACCGTGTTTGACAAGGCACAAACCGGACTGGCCTCGGATATCATTGTGAGCAGTCTGACGGCCACGGACGGCGTGCTGTGGTTTGGCAGCTACGAGGGCGGACTGACGCAGTATAAGGACGGTCGGTTCCGTGCTTTCAGGGCTACGGACAAGCCTGGCGGACTAGTCCACAACAGCATATGGGCACTCTGTGAAGACCCTTGGGGCAACATTTGGATTGGTACGCTGGGAGCAGGACTCCAATGCATGGACCGCAAGACGGAAGCCTTTACGACGCTGGACAGCAAGTCGGGGCTGGCCAGCAACTACATCTCGTCGATACAACTGGCAGGCGACGGCCGTCTGTTGGTGGCGCATACGGAATTCTATTCGCTGGTAAACCCCAGGACGATGGAGATAGAAAACCGCCGTATTGAAGCCCAGCACAGCGACATGCCGCTGACACCGGCTTCGTGCCAGGTGATGGAGGACTCGCGCAGTCTGGTGTGGCAATGTACGGCCTCGGGAGTCACCATTCAGGATCCGAAGGGGCAGCGCAACTATTTCCTTGGAGCAGAGTGGGGACTGTATGGTGCTGCCAACGGCATCGTGGAGGACCATCGCCAGAACGTCTGGGTTGTCACTCAAAACGGTCTGTCGCGCATCATTCCCCAGCAGCACGACGACGGGACGTGGACTTTCGTGGTGCGCAGCTTCAACAATCGCGACGGCTTGCAGGATGCCCCCTTCAACCAGCGTTCGGCCATTGTGGCTCCTGACGGGAAGATTCTGATAGGAGGCTATGAGGGTGTCGACATCATCAACATCAAGGACATGGATGTGGCGCGAAACGAAGAAAAGCCGATCATCAGTGGTGTGAAGGTGATGGACGGGGCAGGGCAGACCGTTGCCGACCGCCTGGACCTGGACTGCGACGAGAACCATTTTACTATTCAGCTGGCGTCGAACAGTGGCGAGGTGCACAATCGCAGCCGCTTCGCCTACAGGCTGAAGGGACTGAACGACCAGTGGATCTACACGGAGGAAACCAATCCGAACGTGGTCTATACGGGACTGTCGTCGGGCAGCTATACGTTTTGTGTCCGCATGCTGAACGACGACGGGTCGCTGGGCAATGAGGAATGCACGCTGGCTATCAGCATCGCAGCACCCTGGTATCGCTCGTGGTGGATGTGGCTGGTGTATCTGACCCTCATTGCCGTCGCCTTCTATTATCGGAAGCCGGTGTACCAGCGCGTGAAGGATTTGCAGGAACTGTTCCGTAAGGTGATGGAATACAGTAGGAGGGGAAAGCTGAAACCGCAGATCAAGGAGGTGGAGATTACCAACCTGGACGAGAAGCTGGTGCGCGACGCCACGAATTACGTGGAGGAGAACCTGGGCAATTCAGACCTCAGCGTGGAGACGATGGCCGAGGCGCTGGCCATGTCGCGTGTCCATCTGTATAAGCGTCTGACGGCTGTCACCGACCTCACTCCCTCGGAGTTTATCCGCCAGATACGTCTGCGACATGCCGAGCAACTGCTGAGGAAGAGTCAGATGACGGTGGCGGAGGTGGCTTACAAGGTTGGTTTTAACAATCCTCGATACTTCTCGAAATACTTTAAGGAGATGTATGGAATGATGCCTTCAGAGTATAAAAACAGCCTGGGATAACAAAATATACCCCTTTTGTTAACATTTTGTGCATCGGCATAACAAATGCACACGCAGAACGTGCATAAAAGAGCCGTGCAGGTTAGGATTTATTGTATAATTTTGCATCGTGAAAAAATCGCATGGTGCGGTTTGGCTACTAACGATTGCTGACATCTTTTACATAATATATAATAATTCTAACCAAACAAATGTTAAGCTATGAGTAAAAAGTCTCTAAAGTTTGTTGCGCTCGTCGTGGCTATGCTCACGATGCAGGCAATGGGAATCGGGTCTGCTCTTAGTGCCAAGATTGTTACCGGTAAGGTCGTGTCGTCAACCGACAACGAACCGCTGATTGGTGCCACCGTCCAGGTGGAAGGCACCAGCACTGGTACCATCACCGACATGGAAGGTGATTTCAATATCGAGGCCAACACAGGGCAGACGCTGGTAGTGTCTTACATCGGCTACATCACCCAGAAGGTGAAGGTAGATGGTGCAAGCAATTACAACATCACGCTGGACGAAGACCGCGCTTCGCTGGACGAAGTGGTGGTCATCGGTTATGGTGTTCAGAAGAAGAAACTGGTTACAGGTGCCACTGTTCAGGTAAAGGGTGAGGATATCGCCAAGCTGAACACCACGAACCCGTTGCAGGCCATGCAGGGTCAGACGCCTGGTATGACCATCATCTCTGAGTCCGGTCAGCCTGGTGAGGGCCTGAAGGTGAACATCCGCGGTCTGGGTACCACGGGTAACAGCGGTCCTCTATATATTATAGATGGTGTACGTGGCGATATCGCTACGGTGAATCCTGCCGACATCGAGAGCATCGACGTGCTGAAGGATGCAGCATCGGCAGCTATCTACGGTTCTCAGTCGGCCAATGGCGTCGTGCTGGTGACTACCAAGAACGGTAAGGAGGGTCGCGCAGTAGTAAGCTTCGACGGCTACTGGGGCTGGCAGAGTGCACCGCGTAAGGTGGAGATGCTGAATGCCAAGCAGTATATGACCATCATGGACGAGCAGAATATCAACTCGGATGGTGCAGCCTACGACTGGTATGCCATGAATGCCGACGGATCGATGAAGTATGCCAGCATTTTCGACAAGGACGGCAACCTTTACGATACGGACTGGGTAGACCAGATGTTCAAGGACAACGCCCAGACCTATAGTGCCAATCTCAGCATCAGTGGTGGTGGCCAGAAGGGCAACTATGTGATGTCGCTGGGTTATATGAACCAGGAAGGTATTGTGGGAGGCAAGGATGTGTCGAACTATTCGCGCTACAATTTCCGTGTCAACTCCGAGTATCAGGTCATCGACAAGTTCCTGAAGGTGGGCGAGCAGGTGTCGTTCATCTATTATAAGAAGAACGGCATCGGCGTGGGCAACGCCTATAACAATACGCTGCGTGCAGCCTTCGGTACGTCGCCGCTGAGCCCTGTATACAGCGATAACGGCCGTTACGGCAGTCCCTACAATGACACCACCGATAGCGACTGGCTGAACTCTGACGGCAACCCCTATGGTGTGATGATGACCACCAATAACAACAAGACGCAGAACATGACCATCACGGCCAATGCCTTTGCTGAGTTTGAGTTCATCAAGAACCTGAAGTTCCGTTCTACGCTGGGTGTGAAGTACGACTCGAACAACTACCGTTCGTTCTCACCCCTGTATCACTTCTCTATCTATAGCTATCAGGACACGCGTACGGGTGTGTCGCAGAGTGCCAGCGATGGCTTTGGTATTACATGGACCAACACATTAAACTATCAATTCGATATCAAGGAGCATCACTTTGATGCCATGATAGGTTATGAAACCTATCGCACCGAGGGTCAGAGCATCTATGGCAGTAACGGTTCGCTGCGTGATGGTTTCGACACATGGAGCTACGCCTATCTGAGCAATGGTACGGCGATGAACAAGGAAGAAGGCCTCTCCGTCAGCGGTTCACCCTGGGACGAGGAACGCATGGTCAGCTACTTCGCCCGTCTGGGATGGAACTGGAAGGAGACCTATCTGCTGAATGCCACCGTTCGTCGCGACGGTTCCAGCCGTTTTGCCAAGGGACACCGCTTCGGTACGTTCCCCTCTGTTTCTGCCGGTTGGGTACTGACCAACGAGAAATTCATGGAGCCTGTTACCAAGGTGATGGACTACTTCAAGCTGCGTGTCAGCTGGGGTCAGGTGGGTAACCAGAACATCGGTAACTACATGTATCTGGCTCCGATGGCCTTCAACAACTACTATTACAACTTCGGTACCACGCTGGGCAGCGATGCCGACCAGTGGGGCGCCGTTCCCACACGTCTGGGTAACGAGGACATCACCTGGGAGACATCAGAGCAGTTCGACGCTGGCTTCGACGCCCGTTTCCTGAACCAGCGCCTGAATGTCAATTTCGACTTCTACATCAAGACCACCAAGGACTGGCTCGTTCAGCCTCCCGTGCTGGCCACTGTGGGTACGGGTGCTCCGTATATCAATGGCGGTGACGTGAAGAACACGGGTGTGGAGCTGGCCCTGTCGTGGAACGACCGTATCGGCAAGGATTTCCGTTACAATGTCAACGTCAATGGTGCCTATAACAAGAACAAGGTGGGTAACATCCCCAATGAGGACGGAATCATCCACGGTGCTACGGGCTCGGTGCTCTACGACAACTCCGGTGAATTCTATCGTGCATCGAACGGCGAGCCCATCGGTTATTTCTGGGGCTATAAGACAGCCGGTATCTTCCAGAACCAGCAGGAAATCAATAACTGGATAGCTGCCGGCAACGGTGTGCTGCAGGACGATGTGAAGCCTGGCGATGTGAAGTACTACGACATCAACCACGACGGCGTCATCGACGAGCACGACAAGGTGAACCTGGGTAATGGTATGCCCGACTTCACCTATGGCTTCTCGCTGGGCTTCGACTGGAAGGGCTTCGACTTCTCGTTGCAGGCTAATGGTCAGGCTGGCAACAAGATTGTGCAGAGTCTGCGCAACCATGCCAGTGTCAAGGCCAACTACACCACAGCCATTCTTGGCCGTTGGACAGGTGAGGGTACCAGCAACACACTGCCCCGTGTGACCAACACCAACGTCAACTGGCAGTTCTCGGATCTCTTTATCCAGGACGGCGACTTCCTGCGTATTTCCAACATCACGCTGGGCTACGACTTCTCCAAGTTGCTCCATTGCAAATACATCTCGCAGTGCCGCCTCTATGCTCAGGTACAGAATGCCTTCACCTTTACCAAGTACGACGGCATGGATCCTGAAATCGGTTATGGTAACTCCGGCTGGGTGGCAGGTATCGACTATGGTTACTACCCACGTCCCCGTACCTTCCTTTTCGGTGTTAACTTGAAGTTCTAATATATCAAGATGATTACGAATATGAAAACAAAGATATTATCTATAGCCGCCCTGGGTCTGATGTCGCTGACGCTGACCTCTTGTGGCGAGGATTTCCTGGAGGTCTCTTCCAAGACAGAAGGTACAACGGGAAACTTTTACAGCAACGAAGCCGCTGTGTCGCGCGCCCTCATCGGATGCTACGATGGTTGGCAGCGTACGGTGTCCAACGGACCGACCTTTGCCTTCCACTATCTTGCCGAGCTCCTGAGCGACGAGTGCTTTGGCGGTACGGGTAATGCCGATGCCCGCAACTCGGCCGTGGTCGACCGCTTTGACATGGGCGAGGACAATTCGCAGCAGAACCTGCACAATACGCTGTGGGAGAGCTACTATGCTGCCATCTACCGTGTGAACGAACTCATTGCACGTTCGGAGCGTATCGCCTGGTCCAGCGAGAAAGTTCATGGCCAGCTCATTGGCGAGGCCCGTGCTATGCGTGGTATCCTGTATTTCGACCTAGTGCGTATCTTCGAGAACGTTCCCCTGCTCACCGTGCCTTCAACGGAGAATGTCCCTCAGGCTGCCCCTGACGAAGTGTACAAAGTAATTTTCGAGGATCTGAAGTATGCGGCAGAGAACATTCCCGCTGATGCCTATCCCAAGGCCTCCTCATCGACCAACGACGGACGCATCACCTGCTATGCTGCCAAAGCCATGATGGCTCGCGCGTACCTGTTTTATACTGGTGTCTATGGCAAGGAACCCGAGGGTGTGACGAAGGCTGCGGTGCTTGCAGGCCTGGAGGATATTGTCAGCAGTGGCGAATACTCGCTGATTCCGCTATACAAGAATCTCTGGTATTGTGCCAGCACCACATGGACAGGCAGCGACCAGACTGGTTGGACCGAGGTGTCGACCTACGCCGGTGAGGACAACGCCGAGAACATCCTGACCATGAAGTTCAACTATACCAGCGATTATAACGGCAATGCTGGCGGCAACAACGCCATCCAGATGTTCTCCGTACGTGGCGGTACTTACAAGGCTCCCTACGGACAAGGGTGGGGTGGTGCCACGGTGCCCAAGACGTTCGTAGAGTCCTATCCTGCCGGAGACCAGCGTCGCGAGGCATCGGTCATCGACCTGACTGCCGAGGGTATTGCCTCGATGTCGAACTATGTCGACAAGGCCATTCCCGACCAGCGTGAATATACTGGCTACTTCAACAAGAAATACACGGCCCGCTCCGGTTATCACAAGAGCGAGAGCGACGGCTCGTGGACGCTGACCCACTATTGGGACGGTTTGATGGCTGGCGACTTCCAGATTTCGCAGCCTATCGGCTACACACTCATCCGCTATGCCGACGTGCTGCTGATGGCTGCCGAACTGGGCAGTGCCAACGGTCGCACATATCTTAATCAGGTACACAACCGTGCCTATGCTACTGAGAACGGGGATGGCAGCATCACGACGCCTAACATACAACTGGAACTCTCCAAGGAGAATATCATGGAGGAGCGTCGCCTGGAGTTTGCCTTCGAGGGTATCCGCTATTGGGACCTGCTTCGTCAGGGCGTCGACGTGGCTGCCAAAGCTATCGTGGCTTCTGGCGAGACGGTGCTGAATGGTGGCATCGAGGGTGTTGTCAGCTACAAGGCTAAAAACATCACCGATAAGCGTGGCTTCCAGCAGATTCCTCAGACACAGATTACACTGTCGAACGGTGTTCTGAAGCAGAATGCGGGATGGTGAGGAAGTTAAGAAGTTAAAGAAGTTAAAGAAGTTAACGAAGTTAAAGAAGTTATAGAAATTATGAAGAAAACTATATATCTGTTTGCCGCTGCCTTGTTCGCGCTGGGTGCCTGTACGCCTGACAGTCATAGTCTGGACGCTCCCTCGCTGCAGTCGGCAGACCTGACGCATGGCTCAGCATTCTCTGTGTCGGTAGATGAACAGAACACCGTATCGCTGAAGAGTCTGCTCGACAAGAGCTACAACTGCTACTGGGTGCATCCCAACGGACGTGCCCAGGGACCTGAAGCCTCGTTGCAACTGCCCTTTGCCGGCACTTACGAGGTGACCTTTGGTGTCGATACCCGCGGGGGCGTGGTCTATGGTGCCCCCTATCAGTTCCAGATTACGACCAACAACATGTCGCTGCTGGCTGATCCTCTCTACACCTATCTGACTGGTGGTGTGGGCAGCACGAAGCGCTGGGTGCCCTGCGACAAGGACTATGGCGTAGGCCAGTGTACGGCACCCGTCATGTATTGTAATCCTAACGACGTGCTCAACGATGGGTCGGGCGATACCAATATCGGCATCAACCACATGAAGCCCAACTGGGACCCGGGGTATCAGTCGTGGCTCATTCCCGCCGACGATGCCTACATGGACTCGTATATGGAATTCACGCTTGACGATGTTAATGGCTGTAGCATCACTGAATACCGTGGTGAGGCTGGTAGCAAGGGTGCCAGCACCGGCACAACATCTACAGGCAAGTGGACGCTGAATGTGAGCGACAAGAACCACCCCACACTGTCGTTCAGCGATGCCTATGCCATGCATAACGTCGGGTTCAACGAGGTGTGCTCGAACTATACCAGCAACATTGTCATTACCGAGCTGACACCTTATTTCCTCCAGCTGGCTACCATGCGTACCAACAGCGAGGGTGCGTGGTGGATCGTCTGGAACTTCATTGCTGCCGACGTGCAGAACGGCACCGTGCAGATTCCTTCTGGTGAGGTGAACTATCTGAATCCCACGACACCTGTACTTCCAGAGGTGGCCGACCTCGAGACGAAGCTCTTCACCACCGATATCAACGGTGTCGAGTTCACGGGGGCCGAGATGACTTACCTGATCAGTGATGAGGCTGCCTACGACTGGATGTGGTGGAATGGCGGCGCAAGTGCCTGGGAGAGTGTCGTTAAGGGCAACTACGGTACTAACTGGGCACCGAAGTGGGACAGCGACGCCATTGCCGAAAATGAACTTACACTGACCCGTAAGGGCGCTTACACTTACGGAGACCTCAGTGGCAGCTACACCATCACGGATGGCAAGATTGTCTTCGACAAGCCCGTCACACTCTTCACCGTGACTGGCGACGACCGTACCATCGCCTTGACTGGTCAGGAGTGGACCGTCTTCAAGTGCGACCCGGGTTCCGAGGTCATTCTCGGTGTTCCTGCAGGCAAGGATGCTGGCGGCAACGTCAACAGCTATCTGGTGACTACGCTGACCTACAAGGCTGTGGGTGGTGGCGAGACGGGACCAGTCAGCGTGCCCTTCGACCCGGCAAAGGTCAACAACTACATCGAGGCCGACAAGTACTTCCGCTGTCAGCTCTACAATCCGTGGGGTGGCGGCAACGATGCCTTCGACCCGGCCAACGTGAAGCTGAAGAAGAACCAGAAGATCAATGTCACCCTGCGTCTCTCGGGCTTCACCTTCGAACAGCCCGCCAAGATGGTGCTGTGCTGCAATCGCGGTGAGGAGCAGAGCTGGGAGACCGACTGCTACAACTACTCGCGTGCCATCACGGTTAACGGCGACGGCGTCTATACCATTTCGTGGACCAACGACACGGGTTCTACCGTGAAGTGGGACGACGGTACGTCGGCACTCACCATGACCATGCAGTATGTGGGCTATGCCACATTGGCTGACGATGACTATGCCTCACATTGTACCGTTGAGAGCATCACGATAGAGTAAGTGAAAAGTGATAAGTGATAAGTGAAACTTGAAACATGAAACATATGAAACTGACAAAGATATATTCCGGAATCATGGCGCTCCTCATGGGAGCTGCCATGTTGACCGCCTGTAGCGATGACGACAGCTACACTTCCTATTCCACGCCATTGCTCACCGATGGTGCTGTGGTGACGGGTTCGTCAGATGTCACTGCCACCACCGCCACGTTCTATGGTACGGTGGCTGGCCTTGAGCAAATGAACGCGGCATCGTATGCCACAGGATTCTACTGGGGCACCGATGCCAATGCACTCACCGAGACGGTTACCGCTGCCTCTGATGCCTCGTTTACGGGTACTGTCAGCGGCCTCGCGGTCAATCAGACCATCTATTATCAGGCCTATGTCACCCTGCAGGGACGTCTCACCTACAAGGGTGAAGTGAAGTCGCTGGTGACTACAAATGCCAAAGCCACGACAGGCGATGTCACTGACATTGACTTTGCCACCGCTACGATGGCTGGTACCGTCAGCCAGTATCCTGCCGATGCCACTGCCGGTATCGTCATCTCTACCTCCAGCGATCAGGAGGCCGTACGTGCCGGTTTGCGCCTGGCTGTCAACCCACTGGCCGACAGCTATAGCATCACGCAGGCTGGTCTGCTGCCCAACACGCACTACTACTATGCTGCCTATCTCGACCTCGGTTCTGGTGTGGTCTATGGCGATGTCAAGGATTTTGTCACAGCGGCCAACGACATCGATGTCGACGACGAGTTCGTCGACCTGGGACTCTCTGTGAAATGGGCCAAGCGCAACATCGGTGCCAAGACACCATCTGATATGGGTGGCCTCTTCGCCTTTGGCGACCTCACCGGATGCAATCCCAGCATCGAACCTGCCGACTATGCTTCGGCTGACACCTACAAGTCGGCCCTCGACCTGGCCAATGTGGCCTTGGGTGGCAAGGGTACCCTGCCTACTGCCGACCTCTTCGAGGAACTCTTCAGCTTGTGTAAGACCGAATGGCTCGAAGCCGACGGTGTCTCTGGTTATCAGATTACCGGTCCTAACGGCAACAGCATCTTCCTGCCTGCCGCTGGTAAGCGCGTGGCCCACGAGGTCAGCGACCAGCGCACTCAGGGCTACTACCTGACGGGTTCTGTAAATGGGGGCAATTCACAGTATGCTGTCGACTACGAGTTCACCTCTGCTACCCGTGCCCGCAGCACGCGTGCCGTCTACGAGGCACTCTCCGTACGTCCTGTCTCTACAGCCCGCAACATCAAGTTCCAGAAGGAACTGCTCTACAACACCTGGCACATCGACCTGCGTGCTGACGGCAGCCATGCCCACTTCGATAATCCTTGCTGGTTTATGGGTACTGACGACTCGTGGCGCACCATCACCAATGGCGAACCCATCGTGGGCAATAGCTGGCTTTGGGCTCCTGGAGCAGGCGACTCTTGGGTCTATGGTGGTACAGCTCGCGACTTCGGTACGATGACCTTCACTGAAGACGGCAAGGTCGTTGTCACCAAGATGGATGCCGAGGGTAATGCCACTACCGAGGAAGGCACCTATACTGTCGACGAGGCCAACAAGACCATTACGCTGACCATCGACGTGCTCGATGTTCCCGCTCAGAGTGCCCGTGGCGACAACAAGCGCACCAAGCTCAACATCCTTTCGCTCACCGAAGAGACCCTGCAGATTGGTATGCTCATCGACGGCAACTCTGGTCAGGTGTCGTTCAACTATGCTTCCGACATGGTCTATAGCGGTGTCTCTGTCAGCCTGCTGGCTGTCGGTTCCGACTGGGGTGGCACGTGGGGTTCTTCTCTGGCCATGCTCTCTCCGCAGGAGCTTGAGGGACAGCACACCGTCCGTTACGAGGGTGCCGTCAATGGCGCCATGGTGACGCTGCTCGACTTTGTCGGTCTGAAACAGAAGTTCCCCAACGCTTTTGCCCGCATCGACGAGATCAAGCTCGACGGCCAGGCTATCAAGTTCAATGCCAACAACTTCTGCTATGGCGACATCGAGAACAACGGCAACTACCGCATCGAGATGTTCAACATCTGGGGTAAGGGTGCTCAGAATGGTAAGATTGTTGCTTCGCCGTTCAGCAACCTGAAGGACGTCGACAGCGATCCTGCCTTTACCTTCGCACAATCGTGCGAAATCACCTTTACTGTCCGTCTTAGCGGTCCCGAGGCAACGTTCACGCCCAACCTCATCACCATTAATCCCAGCTGGGGCGGTACGTGGGGATTCAATCAGGGCGCTACGTTCCAGGTTACGCTGAATGCCGAGACGGCTAAGTACGAGGTGTCACAGCAAGACTTCAACATCCTCTACACCAGTGGCGACCATGCGGCAGGCTCTATCATGACCTTCGTGCAAATTGACAACATCCGCAGTTGGTTCCCCACCATGCACTGTACGCTGAACTCGCTGAAACTCGACGGGCAGGGCGTCAGCTACGACAAGGCCGGGGTTCTCGACAGCAATGAGAACGATGCCTATCGTCTGGAGCTTTGGAACATGTATGGTATGACCAGTCAGAGCGGCTGTGCCTTTGGTACACCTCAGGACGGTGTCATCAAGGAGCTGGGCTTCAGCAACTCCATGGAGCTGAACTTCACCATTAACAGCCTCTTTGCTGTCCCCGAGTTCTGATTGATAAGTGATAAGTGATAAGTGAAAAGTGATAAGTGAAAAGTGATAAGTGATAAGTGAAACATGAAACTTGAAACATGAAACCCTGAAGATATGAAAATGAAATCCTTTTTCACGCTGTTGGTGGCATGCTTTGCCACCACAGCGCTCGTCGCGTGCAGCGACGACAGTAATGATAATGGTGGCGGCATCCCTGTCAGCCAACTGACAGTCCGCCCCCAGTCTCTCTCGTTTGACAGTGAGGGTGGCGAGCAAGTCATCCGAGCCCAGGCTCCCAGTCAGGCTACTGCTACAAGCAGTGCCGACTGGTGCCAGGTCACTGTCGGCACACAGTATGGCGATGTGAAGATTACGCCTGTTACTGTGACCGTTGCCGCCAACCCCACTACTTATGAGCGCACGGCAGTCATCACCATCACTGCCGGCAGTCAGACCGAGACAGTCTCGGTCACACAGGCCGAGGGCAGTGCCACCATTCCTTCTGGCAGCATCACCAAGGGTGCTCAGGACATTGCTGCCCTCATGTATCCTGGCTGGAACCTAGGCAACACACTCGAAGCCACAGGCAGTGGCCTGGGAGCCGAGACCTCGTGGCAGCCCACACGCACCACGCAGCAGATTATCGATGCTGTCAAGGCCGCTGGATTCCGCTCCGTACGCATACCCTGTTCGTGGGACATCCACTCCACCAATGGCACCATCGATGCCGAATGGCTGGCACGCGTCAGGCAGGTTGTCGACTACTGCATCAACGACGGACTCTATGTCGTGCTCAACGACCACTGGGACAATGGGTGGATCGAGGTGCTGGGCTTCAGCAAGAGCAGCTCGTCTTACCAGCCTGTCGACGAGAGCGACATCACCGCAAAGATCAGTCGTCTGAAAGAGCTCTGGACTCAGATTGCCACCGCCTTCAGCGACTACGACGAGCACCTGCTCTTTGCCGGACTCAACGAGCCCTTCCAGGAGTATACGCTCTTCAGCACACGCCATGCCGAGCTCACACCCATCCTCGTGCGCTACAACCAGGCCTTCGTCGAGGCTGTGCGTGCCACGGGCGGCAACAACGCCCAGCGCACACTGGTCGTTCAGGGACCTTCCACCAGCATAAACTCGTCCGTACAGTATATGCCCGCCTCCGTACTGCCCGAGGCTGCCGGACGACTGATGGTCGAGGTACACTACTACGACCCGGGCCAGTTCTGCGGAACGTACGATGCCAGTGGCGATAAGGCCTACTACTACTGGGGTGCCGACAACCACGGGCCTGACCACAACCCCACCTATGGTGAGGAGACCTATCTGAACAGCCAGTTCGCCAAACTGAAGACGACCTATACCTCGAAGGGCTATCCCGTCATCATCGGCGAGTATGCTGCCCTGCAGCGTACCATCACCGCTGGCGACCAGACCAAGCACGACGCCTCGGTCAAGCACTACTACAAGTACCTCAACGCACAGGCTATCCGGAATGGCATCGTTCCCTTCGCATGGGACACCAACGACACCAGCGGACTGGGCAAGGAGAGTGGTTCTACCACCATCATCGACCGTGCCAAGGTCAGCGTCATCGGCTCAAATGCCATGAAGGGCATTCAGGAGGCTGTTGCTGAAACAACATGGAACAACTGAGATTTTGATTCATAGTATAATGTGTCTAACACCTGAAACACAAGAGTGCGCGTGGCCCAACACCACGTGCACTCTTTCTTGCGTCAAATGCGGGGCGTTTACACGGAGACTTCCGCCTTGATGTGGGGATGAGGATCGTAGCCTTCAAGCAGGAAGTCGTCGTAGTGGAAGTCGAAGATGTTCTTGACGTCGGGGTTGATCTTCATGACGGGCAGGGGACGCGGGTCGCGGGTGAGCTGCAGACGGGCCTGCTCGAGGTGGTTCAGATAGAGGTGGGTGTCGCCCGTAGTATGGATGAAGTCGCCGGGACGGAATCCCGTAACCTGTGCCATCATCTGGAGTAGCAGGGCATAGGAGGCGATGTTGAACGGCACCCCGAGGAAGGTGTCGGCAGAGCGCTGGTAGAGTTGCAGCGAGAGGCGTCCCTGGGCGTCCTGGCCGTCGGGATAGTCGACGTAGAACTGGAAGATGGTGTGGCAGGGGGGCAGGGCCATCTTGTTGACCTCAGCAACGTTCCACGCCGAGACAATCATGCGGCGTGAATTGGGATTGGTCTTCAGTTGGTCGACAACGTACTGTATCTGGTCGATGACGCCCCCGTCGTAGTCGGGCCATGAGCGCCACTGGTGACCATAGACGGGACCCAGCTCGCCGTTCTCGTCGGCCCACTCGTCCCAAATGTGTACGTTGTTCTCTTGCAGGAACCTGATGTTGGTGCTGCCTTTGAGGAACCAGAGCAGTTCGTAGATGATTCCTTTCAGATAGAGTTTCTTGGTGGTCAGGAGGGGGAAACCCTCGCTGAGGGGATAGCGGCTCTGGGTGCCGAAAATGCTGATGGTGCCGGTGCCGGTGCGGTCGCCTTTCTGCGTTCCTTCGGTGAGGATGCGGTTAAGTATGTCTAAGTATTGCTTCATAATCTGTGGGTATATGAGTGGTTTTGATTCTCCAGGGTTTGGGATAGAGGTTGTTTGCGCGCGAGCCGATGTTCTTGACACATCCGAGGGGATGGCCCATGAAACAGACCTCGACGATGCCACGAGGGGTGTCAGGAGGCAAGATCAGGGCTTCGCCACGCAGGAACTTCATGGCCTCAGCATAGCTGACCTCAATGTGGAGTGTTGAATGTGGAGTGTTGAATGATTCTCGCTTCGCTGCGATGTTTGAATGTTGAATTCTCAATTCTTCATTGATCAATCGCCGTATGCGACCATTCCTCATTCCACATTCCTCATTCAACAATCGGCTTGGCGACCATTTCTCATTCCTCATTCCACATTCCACATTCGCTTTGCGGATGACGCAAAGGAAGAGTCCTTCGCCGCGCGAGATGCCAGGGATGAAACGGTAGACAGGTTCGTGGAACCCTTCGAGCAGGGAGCCGGTGATGTGCCACTCGGGCTTGGTATCGATGGGCAGCACCTCGGCGTCGTCGAACTCGCTGAGCAGCCAGCGGATGTTTTCTTCGTTCTCCTTTGTATTAAATGTACACGTACTATAGATGAGTATTCCGCCGTCGTTGAGGCAGCCCCAAGCGTCGCTGACAATGTCGCGTTGCAACTGCCAGCATTTCTCGACGTTCTGGGGGCTCCACTCGCGGATGGTAGCTTCGTCTTTGCGGAACATGCCTTCACCCGAGCAGGGCACGTCGCAAAGAATGAGATCGAACTTCATCTTGGCCTTTCGGTAGTCGCGCGGGTAGGCGTTGGTGACGATATGGTTCGGATAACCCCACTTCTCGACGTTCTCCAACAGGATGCTGGCACGCTGGCGGACGGGCTCGTTGGAATAGAGCACGCAGTCAGTGGGCAGGGCAGCACGGAGTAGGGTGGACTTGCCGCCAGGTGCAGCACACAAATCAAGGGCATTAAGGGTGTTTTCCCTAAATATCTGGCGGAGGACTTCGTCGAGGAACATCGAGGCGGCTTCCTGGACGTAGTAGCAGCCGGCATGGAACAGCGGATCCATGGTAAAGTTGGGGCGCTGCTTCAAATAGTAGCCATCGCGACACCAAGGAACAGGCTCAACATCTTCCATCAGCCATCTTCCATCTGCCATCTTTCGGGGATTCAGGCGTATGCTGACAGGGGCATCCTCTTCGAACGACTGCAAATAGCGTTCGAAGCGCTCCGCGCCCATCAGTAGGCGGGTGTTTTCCGTGAATATGGCAGGTAATTGCGTCATTTGCTTGCAAAGTTACGAAAAGTTGAGCGCAAAACAAAAGAACTGGTTCTTTTTTTTGCCGAAACGTAGTAAGTTCGCGATTTTATCGCAAAGTTACTATTTTTTTTCGTATCTTTGCAACTAATTAATGATTTATTGCGTCTAACAGACAAAAGAAACAAAAAAAAACGACAGTATGAAAAAGGTATTATTTGCAGTTTTGACTCTCGGAATGCTGACTTCCTGTTCTTGTCACGGATTCAAAGCAAGTTGGCACAAAACCGAGGCACACGGTGAGGAAACCCGTTCGATAACGGGCTTCGAGCGCATATTCCTGCAGGGATCGTTAGACGTGAAATACATGCAGGGTGATTCGTTCTCGGTGAAGGTTGACGCTCCTGTAGAAGTGATTAAAGACGTGGAAACGCGTGTGGATGGCAACGTTCTGACTATTAAAATGAAGGGCGATGGCCATTTCCTGAACTTTGGCGTGTCGGACAGCGATGATGTTACCGTTTATGTCACATCGCCCGACTTCCTGGGCGTTACGCTGCAGGGCTCAGGCGACTTCGAGTGTCAGGGGCTGTTGGATACGGATAATCTCGATATTGAATTGCAGGGTTCCGGCGACATCGAGTTCGACAACATCGTCTGCGACAAGGTTGACGTGTCGGTGCTGGGTTCCGGCGATGTGAAGCTGAAGAACGTCAAGACCCTGCAGTCAGTGAACGAGGTGGTAGGCTCTGGCGACATCAAGATCCACTATGACAACAGCGGTAACGTCGAATCCACCATCGTTGGTTCTGGCGACATCACCCTCTCGGGCCAAGTGAAGCGTAGCACTTATGAGATTCGCGGTTCTGGCGATATGAATACGGGTAACTTAATAGTTAAGAATTAAGAGTTAAGAAAAATACCAAAACAAATACGATTATGAAGAAAGTTCTAATAACATTAGCAATGATGCTGGCTCTCGGAACGGGAGCGCAGGCAGCCTCACAGAAGCACCGTCACACTCCACAGCAGGAGTTGAGCGACTCGACGGGCAAGGACGGTGTAGTGGTGTACTCGGATACCACGAGTTCGGATACGACGATCCGTGCCTCTAAGGGACATGTTACCATCAACACCCCCATGGGCTCGCACTCCTGGGACTATGACGTGGACGACGATGAGGACTTTGGCAACATGATTCACAACGCCGTCAGCCACATGGGAAGCAAGGATATTGCAGGCATGTTCTTTGTGCTGTGCGTACTGCTCATCATCTTCGTGCTGGCACCCGTGCTGATTATCATTGCGCTGTTCTACTTCATCAACAAGAACCGCAAGGAGAAGATGCGCCTGGCCCAGATGGCCATGCAGCAGGGACAGCCCATCCCCGATCAGTTGCTGAACGATAAGCCGGGTGATACCGATCAGGAATATCAGAGCGGCATGCGTCAGTGCTTTGTAGGCGTGGGACTGATGATCTTCCTGGGTTATGCTGCTGGCACAGTAGGCTTCGGCATCGGTGCACTGGTGTTCTGCATCGGACTGGGCAAGGTGTTTGCCTCGAGGACGGCCACCCGCCGCGATCAGGACATGCGCGACTTGAATTCACAGAATAGACGAGATAATAACGACGATTTAACACAGAATAATTATGACTAAGAGACTTTTTCGCAGTAATGACCGCGTATTGGGCGGCGTCTGCGCAGGATTTGCAGAGTATATGGACTTCGATCCCGTAGCTGTTCGTTTGGGTTATGCAGCACTGACACTGTTCACCGCATTCGCAGGCATACCGTTCTACATCGTAGCATGGATCATCATTCCTGGAAAGGATCAGATCATTCGACAGCAGTAAATGGCATCGCTCACCGACATCTCCCTCGTAGCACAGGTGGCTATATCGGGCAACCGACGGGCTTTCGACGAGCTCGTACGCCGATATCAGTCACCCGTGCGCAGGTTCTTCCTGCATCAGACGCTGGGAGACAGTCAGCTGAGCGACGACTTGGCGCAAGACACGTTCATCAAGGCTTATACGAACATCGCCTCGTTTCGTGGCCTGGCCTCATTCCAGACGTGGATCATGCGCATTGCCTATAACGTGTTTTACGACTACACGCGCAAGACCCACCCTCAGTCCCTCCCTATAGGGAGGGAAATAGATGGACTTATCAGTGACTACTCCCCTCCATATAGGGAGGGGGCGGGGGTGGGTCTGAAGATGGACATCTACGCCGCCTTGGCACTGTTGAAGCCTGACGAACGCACGTGCATCACGCTGCAGCTCATCGACGGATACGACATTGCAGCCATTGCGAAGATTACGCAAATCAAGGAGGGAACGGTGAAGTCGCATCTCTCCAGAGGTAAAGAGAAATTGGCAAACTATTTAAGACAGAATGGATATGATAGAAGATAACGATAGCCTGCTTCAGCAGTTTTTCAGCGAGGCAGCCAGCCAGCAGATAGCCGACGATGGCTTCACCGAACGGGTGATGCAGCGTCTGCCGTCGCGCATGAATTGGTTTGTGCGCATCTGGAACACCGTGTGCATCGGGCTCTTTGCCGTGTTGTTTATCGTGTTCCGCGGTTGGGAGTTGCTGGCCGTACAGCTCGAAGTCATGCTTCGCACCATGTCCACGCATTCGTTCAGCATCAACCTGCTGATGGTGTTCACCATCGTTTTCGGATTGCTGTTTGTGGGAGTGGGAGAGGTTGCGTTAAAAGTGAAGAATGAATAGTGAATTTTTCACTATTCACTATTACCTTTTACCTTATCAAACAGTCCATAGGTCGTTCTCAGCACCCTAAACTCGGTACGACGGTTCAGCTGGTTGCACTGCTCCTGCTGTTCTGCGTCTTCCAGCGTCTTGATGAATTCTTCCGTCAAGACGTCGTTTTCTTTTAGGAACGGATATTTCTCGGTTACTTTTCTGCGAATCTTCTTGGGCTTGTCCTTGCCATAGCCTACGGGCGTCAGACGATCTGCCGCAATGCCGTGTTCTATCAGGTATTTCACCACCGACTCAGCACGTCGCTGCGAGAGTCGTTTGTTGTAGTCTGCTGAGCCTTTGTAGTCGCAGTGCGCCGACAGTTCGATGGTCACGTTCGGATTCTCTTCCAGCAATGTCACCAGTTGGTCCAGTGCCTCTGCCGATTCCGGACGTAGCGTGGCTTTGTCGAAGTCGTAGAAGATGTTGTCGATGAGCACGGGGGCGGTAATCGATGCCAACGGGAACTGCAGCACGTATTCTTCTGACTCTGTCACGGGTTCCACGCGCAGCTGTTCCTGGTGGTTCAGGAATCCCTTGCAGGTTCCCAGGAATACATAGTCCACACCGGCCTTAATCTGCTGCGTAAACGACCCGTCGCCCTTTACGCTCAGTTTCAGGTTCGTGCCGTCGTTGCCCACCATGTACACCTGTCCGGCGGGCAGCTCGTAGCCGTCCTGTTCGTACACCCAGCCCGTCACCGTCTGGACGATTTCCGGATTGTAGAACGAGAAGATGTGGTCCCAGCCCTTGCCGTCGCCGCGGTTCGACGAGAAGTATCCCTGGTTCTTCAGTCCTTCGAAGGTCATGCCGAAATCGTCACCCTGCGAGTTCAGCGGATAGCCCGGGTGTTCCAATGTATATAACTGAGAACGGATATCATAGCTATCAGTTTCCTGTTCTTCGTTCTCAATTATTAGCTCTGTGTTTTGCGTGGGTTTGGCAATATAAATGTCCAGTCCGCCCATACCCTCGTGTCCGTTGCTCGAGAAATACAGATCGCCATTGGGGCGGAACGTGGGAAACATCTCGTCGCCGGGCGTGTTGATGGGGGCTCCGAGGTTCTCGACGCCAGCTACGCCGTTGGTAGTCAGTCGGACGCGCCAGATGTCGTAGCCGCCCTGACCGCCAGGCATATTGCTGGTAAAGTAGAGCCATTCACCATCGGGACTGATGGCAGGGTGGGCGTAGGCCGACAACGTGTCGCGTGTCAGCTTCAGTTCCGTGGCTTTACTCCAGGCGGCATCACTGCGGCTCGAGGTGGCTATCGTGGCGAAGCGCGGATAGTCGGGGTCGGTCTTACACAGGGTCAGATACATGGTGCGTCCGTCGGGGCTGAACGAACAGGCACCCTCTTCGCCCTCCGTGTTCAGTTCGCTGTCAATCACTTCGGGGCGTTGCCACTTGCCCTTGTCGTCCTTCTGCGACATGAAGATGTCGGCATTCTTCGTACCCGTGATGCCGCTCAGCTCGTCGCCTTTCGACTGGTTGCGCGTCGAGGTGAAGAACAGCTGGTTCCACTCGTCGCCACCAAGCATGGGGCTGTACTCTGAACGGCGGGAATTGAAGAAGTTCTCGCGCTTCACGGTATATGCCGATCCCTCCTGCTTCCATGCGGGCGCCTGTTGGGCCGAGCGCAGACCCGTCAGAGCCAGCGTGCGGGCATCCTCGTAGCCCTGTGCGCCAGCAATCTCGAATGCCACAATGCTGTCCAGCTGTGTCTGGAACTGCTTGGCAGCCTCCTTATACTGGCCGTTCTTCATCAGCTGCTGTCCCAGATGCAGGTGCGTCAACGAATCGTGCTGCTTATAGCGTATGGCATTGTTATAGGCTGCAATGGCCTTCTGTGTGTAGTTGATGCGACGATAGCATTCCGCCATCTTCAGTGCCAGTTTACCGCGCTGTGTGCGCTGCTTGGCAGGGGTCTGCGCGTAGGCCTTCTTATACTGGTTCGATGCTTCGAAATACTCCCCCAGGGCCCACGCCTTGTCGCCCTTCTTGATAGCCTGGTCTGCTCCGCATCCCATCAGGAGCGCAGCTACTGCCAACAGCATTATGAGGTGTATTTTCTTATGCATACCTTATTAATAACGCAAAGCCAGGCATTTTATTGCCTGCAATAAAAGAATGTTGCAATGGCTGCAACTCGTGGATGCAAATAAATTCCATTTTATTTTGTATTTCGCTCGTTTTGCACTATCTTTGCAGGGCGATGAAGAATTTGGTACTTATATTCGCCCTTTTGCTGACGTTGGTCTGCTGCACTTCGGAGGCCGACCGAGTCCGCATGGCTGCCCTGCTCGACAGGGCGGACAGCATGAACCGCGCCTATATCCCTATGACCGACGGCACGGACTCGCTGCTTCTCGAAGCCACCCGTTATTACGACCGTCACGGCACTGCCAATGAGCAGATGCGGGCTCACTATCTCCTCGGCTGCGCCTATCGCGACAAAGGCGAGGCACCTGCCGCCCTCCAGAGCTATCAGGATGCCGTCGACCGTGCAGATACCACCGCTGCCGATTGCGACTATAAGCAACTCTGTAGAGTCTATGCCCAGATGGCTCAGATTTTATATGAGCAGGGACTTTATCGGAAACAGTTGACTTCTGGTCAAATGTCTGTAAAGTATGCCTGGAAAGGTAATGATACGCTAGCAGCCCTGATGAGTTATGAACAGGAAAGTCAGGCCTATCGTAACCTGAATATGCCAGACTCTTTATTATATATATGTGAGCATGTTTCGGGACTCTATCGCAAATGCGGCTATATACGCTATGCAGCAAGAGCAATATTTAATACTCTTAGAACATTAGTTCTTCGTAATGAGTATGACAAGGCAAGAAAATATATGCAAATATATGAGTCAGAATCTGAATACTTTGATTCCCTCGGGAATATCCAGAAAGGACGTGAGATTTATTACCGTATAAAAGGGCTATACTTTCTGCATGCAAATGGGCTGGATTCTGCGGAATACTATTTCCGCAAGGAACTTCGTGATGGTAAGGGCTTCAAGAATCAACACTCAGCAGCATTAGGTTTAGCTGAACTATACAACATTCGACAATTCCCGGATTCTATTGCAAAATACTATAAGTATGCCTATGAGATGAGCGATTCTCTTTATGCGCAAAGGACTGCAAAGGAGATTGAGCGCATACAAGCCATGTACGACTACACTCGACATCAGGAAATCGCACATCAAGAACAAAAGAAAGCGAACCAACGTACGATTATTATTTGGATTTGTGTTGGAATTATCATTGTTATCTGTCTACTAACTCTTCTTATTATTAGAGAATTGACCCGTAAAAGGAAAATGGCAGAGCAAAAATACTTGCAAAGTCAGTCTGTCATAGAACAGGCTCAAAGCGATATTGCAAAGCTCCAAGCCAATGCAGAGATCAACAAAGAACTTATCTCCGAAAAGGAACAGATTATCCGTGAACAGGAAACCATCTTGAAGTCATTACTGCAACGCGATGCCAATAGTCAGTCTTTAGCAGACAGACAATTGAAAACAACAGTAATCTACGGAAGATTCGAACAGCTGTCAGTTGTCGGTCAGAAACCGACAAATGCAGAATGGGAAAACATGAAGGAACAAATATTCAAATGTTATCCTGGATTTAAAGATCTTATATCAAGACATGAACATCAGTTAAACAATAAGGAATATAAAACTTGCCTATTGATTCGAATAGGTTTTAAGCCCAAAACGGTCAGCCACATGTTAGAAGTCGATCCTTCTTATATCTCCAACATCCGTGCTGAAATGTTACAAAAGCTTTTTAATTTGTCAGGTAATTCAAAATCCTTTGATAAAATGCTGAAGGAAATCTATTGATAATGGGTTCAATCCAGCATCATTAATTCTTAACAATTGTAAAATTCAAGGTAAACTTTTAGTAAAATATTTGTCTATCCTTCTGATTTATAATAGGATAGCCGGACTAAAATTTTAGGTAAAATCCTTTTCTGCACTTTTGTTGTGCAAATCTGTTTTTTCTCATAATTTTGCAGTGACAAATTTGTAAAACCGCAGAATTATGAAAAAATTACTATTGTTTTTAATTAGTGCTTTCATTTTCAGCACCAGTGTTTCAGCTCAAGAGTTGGTACCTTTAACCGTTTGTATTGAAGAAGATGACCAACCTGGTGGCAATGGTCATCCGAGATCTCCCAACGAGACTCCTATTGTTTATATCGATGACTACACGCTGTTGTTTGAGGCCAATCATCCTGATTATGTTCTTAATATAAAGGAGGAGGATGGTGATGTGGTCTACTCGACGGTGGTCTCTTCTACTCAGACGCAGGTTGTCCTGCCCTCAACCCTCTCTGGTGACTATCAGATTGAACTCGTCGTGGACAACTTGCTGTACAAAGGTTTGATTGAACTGTAATCTATAAACTTCAAGTGAGGTTATTATGATTAACAAGAGAAAAAAGCTAAGAGTGTGGGCTCTAATGCTCATATTTCATTCCATTGCCCCGACAAACGCTCAAAACACATTGTCACAGGCTGCAAATCTAATGCAGCCAGGTGACAGCGTAACGAAAGAGCGTGTTGAATACGTTTATGCAGGGGAGGGCGGAGAACATGCGGTGTGGGATTTCAGTAACCTTGATTCTGAAGACACTTATTATATCAAGTATGATACAATTAGTGAGTCACAATTGACAGGTTATGACATGCAAAAGACCTACAATTATCGTCTCACAAGCGACAGTCTGCTAATGACGGGATACGAATCTCCCCTACTAAGTATTGACTATCAGCAACCTCTGCTAATCCAATACTTTCCACTAAAATTTGGTCAGACTTATAGCGCAGACTATCAAGGCAATGGCCGTTATTGTAGCACGCATTTTGAACGGAATTATGGCTCGGTCAGAATCACAGCAGATGCCATAGGAACGCTTATACTTTCCGAGAAAGACACTTTGCCCAATACTCTCCGCATCTATACAATTAACACAGAGGCAATACGCCTTAATAGGGATTCCTGCCGTAACGACTCTGATAATCTGAAATTGGTTATTACCGAGCATTACCAATGGTATGCATTAGGCTATCGTTATCCCGTATTCGAAACTATAACAAGTAGTACCTTGATCACGGGGTCGGTTCTAATGATCATTTTTCAAGATAGACAAAGTATAAATGTAAATGAAACAAGTAATGAATTATCATAAAGATAACGGACTTCTGAATATGATCAGAAGAACCGACCCCATGATCATCACTAAAGAATATGGGGATGTGACTCTTGGCCAAGGTGACATCACGTTACAAGGAAAATTTGTTGAAATAAAGAATTCCACGACAGTTCCATTAGGTACAACACTTATAATAGGTAACTGATTGAAATAAAAAAGGTGAAAATATTTGTATTGTATGAAAATAATCCGTATCTTTGTTGTCGAAAATCGGTGTATCAATAATAGAGAACCGGCTTTCTGATTTAGAATACTAACTATAGAAGATTAAATATCAATAATAAAGTTCTTTACTGATTATGAGCAGAAGATTCTTATTTATAGTGTTGTTGTTCATCTCATGTTCAATACATGCGATAGCACAAACTGATTATTATTACTATCAAGGAAATGAGATTCCTCTATTTCTCAATGAAAACAAGGTGTGTATCTGCATTCCGGCAGAACGTGGTGATATTCTCGAAAGATTTCTTGCAAATGTCCAGACGTTGGCTATGATAAAAGACGTGGCCTTACCTCTCTATATAATTACCCCGTCGGAATATGAAAAATTGTCGTCACAGGATTTCTGGGCAGAAGACTCAAAGCATGTAATATTTACTTCCTGCTATTTCACACAGGGCAACGAGGAGGTTTATGTATCTCCACACCTGCATGTAGAACTCAAGAAGGAAGAAGATATAGACATACTTGCTTCATATGTAGAACTATATAAACTCATGAACCTTGGGCAGGTTTCGCAACAGATGCCCTTGTGGTATATTCTGTCCGTAACTCCGGAGACTGAAAAGAGCTGTTTGACATGTGCAAATGAATTATATGAGAGTGGTCATTTCGCTTCTTCGTCACCAGGCCTTGTTTATAGTGACGGCGATGCGCTTGTTTACACAACAGTTCGCAACATGAACACTGCAACGATAGAAGAATCCTCAGACATCTACGACCTCCAGGGCCGCCGTCTGACAGGCAAGCCCACCAAGGGCCTTTATATCCAGAACGGAAAGAAAGTGATGGTGAAATAATTGAAACACCTGACACCATATCGCCTAAACGCGCCATCCCTCTCCGTGAAATGTATGCATGACATGGGACTGGTACCTGAAATTTGGGGACGGTTCTCGGTGATCCACTTTTAAGTAGAATAATTTTGTTATATTGAAATAATTATGTATCTTTGCGCAGTAAATAATATACTGGCCGAAATTATGCCGAGACAAGAACGGAAGCATAGTACCGATACAGCCGAGGCCCTTAACTACAATGGTGCCCTCGACTTCCATGATGGTGATGATTCTACCTGTGAGTACGACTACGATAGTAATGGTGCCTTGACGCGCGACAGCAACAGGGGCATCAACAGCATCACATACGACTACGGTCATCATACATATATAATAGACTTGGACTTGAACAACAGGCCGAGGAACATTACTAACGACTACACGCCCGATGGCAGAAAGCTGTTAAGCAAACATGTGATGTCCATTCCCAAAGCTCACGGTTATATAAAGAAGACCACTACAGATAAGTATATTGACGGTCTGACGCTGCGTGGCGACACAACGCTGATGTGGCGGTTCGATGGTGGCTATGTGGACCTGAATGCCAACGGCACCCCGACCCGCTGGAACTACTACGTCACTGACCACTTGAGCAGTACGAGGATGGTGGTTGACAGCAACGACAGCATCAGGGAAACGATTAATTACTATCCCTTCGGCAGTGAGATGCAGATGGTGAACCCCGCCCTGCTGACTGGTGGCACCTCACATCCTTACCGCTTCACCGGCAAGGAGCTGGACAAGCTGAACAGCCTGAACATGTACGACTTCGGTGCCAGATGGTATGATGTAGCAGGAGTACCTATGTGGACGAGCGTTGACCCATTGGCGGAGAAGAACTATCCGTATAGTCCGTATAATTATTGTGCAGGAGATCCTGTAAATAAGATAGATCCGGATGGGAGAGATGGTATGGCAGCTATTGATTTTGAGAAAAAAACAATTGCAATATCTCAAACTTTCTATTACAACAAGAATTCAGAAGGGTTAACCCAACAAGGAATTGTGTCAGATAGAGAAATTAACAATTTCAGTTATGGGCAGATGACAGTTCCTGCAGAGATTAGTTTAGTAGCAAAAAATGGGTTCCCTTCGAAGACATGGGATGTGAATGGCTGGAATGTTTCATTTACATGTGATTTCATTGGGTTAGATTCTGACGAGGCAGTTAACAAAGCCTTAGAAACTAATCCCGCTGCGAATGCTCTATGTTATGACGCGAATCTGCCATCAAATGGAGAATGGGATCCTAGTTCAAGGACATTGACTTTGGGGTCTCATAGAGGAGGCATGGGACCAGAACGAGGTTCTACAATTAATCATGAAATTGGACATTCATGGGGACTGCCTCACGAAAATCTTATGCCAAATAGTCCTATATATGGTAAAGATAATAAAGAAGGGACTGGCATCATGAGTTATGGAAGCTACAGAACCATTCAGAATTATGAAGTTGAATATGGAGTGGAGAAGATTCTCAAGAATGTTCCTGAAGATCATCCTTCTTCAATGAATCTTCACATCAAATAATTATAAGAAATAAACTAATTGCTTATGGTACGTTACACGTTATTGTTTATATTATGGAGTATCGTTATTACTCCCATAAAGGCACAGATAGAACAATGTGACATTGTAAAACTGAAAGATGCTATCGTTATAGGTGAATACTTGCCTTGTACTCCACGTGATTCTATTTATGTTGAGGGTAATCATTATATCTGTTATGATGGTAATAAAGTGCCTTTTATTACCCATGCAAGTTCTCACAACTCCTTGATAAAGAGATTAGATTCAAATATCAACATTCCTGAATGTTTGAAAAAAATCAAAGACGGAGATCCTATAGTTGACTATATAGATTATAACTATACTTATGACTTAAAGTTTTCAAAACATGAGAGACAAAATCAAGAGGTAAGGGGGCAATTAATAGAGAGTGAGGATATCTATAAACGACGTGGCAAGAAAAAACTATATGTGGTTTATTTCCTAGAGGGAGAAGTCGTCTTGTATAAGACTAAAAGAAAAACCGTAATACATACCGGGTTTAAAGATCCTATTTTCACACTGAAGCCTTTGAAATTATCAAAGTTTGCTGTACTAAAAAGAGCAGATATGCTAAGATCTTTGACTGTTGAAGAAATTCGTTCGATGAAACTAAAGAAGTACGAGAATAATTACATAAAGCTATTTATACCAGAATAACACAGCAGGTTTTAAAGTGCCCCAATGTCAGAATACCAATAGACAGATACCGATATGACAATTAGTTCTCACAGAATTTGGTACTTCTCGTTTTTTCTCTTACCTTTGCATGCAGTAAGACCAACCAACTAATCTCACAATGGATCACGGGGTCGGTTCTATTGATCATTTTTAGAGAATATAATTTGGTAGTTTAAGAATATGTTAGTATCTTTGCCTTCGTTAAGCAGTATTACAAGAAATAATATGGCCCGACAGATACGGAAGAAGAGCGGAACAGGTGTCTACCACGTGATGCTCAGAGGCATCAACCGTCAGGACATTTTTGAGGATGATGAGGATTTTCTTCAGATGACATCCATCCTTAGAGCACAGTCTGAAAGGTATGATGAAAAGGGAGTTCGTCTTCCTCCTTTCTGCACATTCTATGCAAAAGATCACGGGGTCGGTTCTAATGATCATTTTTTGAGTATATTGTTTTGAGATTTTTTGGACTTTATTTCCCCTTGTTGAAATGATGCATCTGACACCATATTGCCTAAACGAACCATCCCTCTCGCCGGTGAGGGGGAGAGGGATGGTGTATGGGGGTGGATAGATCAAAGAAAACGCATAAAATAACATGAAGTTGAATCCTTTAAACCCTGAAAAAGGTATGAGTCCATAAATAAATAGCAAAACATTTGGGTGTTTCAAAGAATTGGAGACTTTGAACTTCGTTCGAAGGTAGGCTGCATCTCTGAAATGCAAATAAATGCCAATTTATTTGGTATTTCGCTCGATTTGCACTACCTTTGTCACCCATAGTGATCGACAACTTTCTTGTCAGTCTATCGAATTAGCAGTTCAACAGGCAAAACTCACAGGGAAGGATGTCTTGTCGGCTCACGTTCCTATACAACGGAAACGTGGGCTTTTGGCATAACATCTGTGAGTGGGCACCTGAACTGCTAAGCCCTGATAGACTGATGTATCCAAGTAACAAGTCCACGTCTTCCGTTTTTCTCCAAAATCATATTTATGTCAAACCAATTAATTCGTATTAAGGAATATGAAGAAGAGAAACGAAGACAATCAAAACATTCGGGAAGATAACAGCGAAGAACTATCAGCTGATGCCCTCGAATTCATCAACCGTCTGCTTGAGCGGCTGCACCAGGCAGACTTTACCAACCACGGCAGCAAAATAGAATTCGTGTATGTCGCCTCTGGCGGACAGCATGTGGAGACGCAGATAAATATAGGAGCCCACCCCGGTCCTCCCAAAGGGAGGGAAAAAGGAACAAAGGCCAAAGATTCGTTCAGTGCCGAAACGCCATTGTCGGCTTTGTTCCGTGAAAACCATCACGAGGAGTTGAGGAAGGTCATTGAGTCGTGGCGGCCGTATATGATCAATGACGAAAATGCGACAGAAGCATTATCATTGACACATTTTGAGTTCGACAAAGGCCAGATATATTCAAACAAGGTCTATCGCGACCTGTGCGAACTTGATGCCCTTGGTGCCTTGCAAGTTTCGCTGAGTCAGCTGGCTCGCTATCTTGCAGAGCACTCCAACCTAAGTCTGAGCTATGCTACACTCTACCAGCAGTTGAAAGACTATCGTGGTGAGTATATGACTTATTCGACTTAAGCTGATGTTAATGTCGTTCTGCGGTAATTGTATGATTGCCGATAGTATCGCTTCAGCTGTTCGGAAAGGAAAGAACGGCTTATAAGTTCTTGTGCGAGGGGGTGTTCAGTTGCGAAGAAATCCAGTTCACGATTAACGAGACGAGGAGAAAGACCGATGCGACGTCCGAATTCTTCAAAGTCCTGACGACTGACGGTGTGGGTATCTGAGAACTGCATCCCCTCGCGGAACAAACCTTTATCGAGTGCAAAGATGCGTGGCTCATACAGGTGTAGGCTCGTATTGATCAGGTCGTAGGCTGGCGTCAGGTGGTATTCACCATCACCGCGGTTCATCAGCGAGAAATTTTTCAGATGGGCATCGTCGTTCAAGATGAGATAGTTGAAGACCACAATACGGAAGAACTTGAGTACTTCCACAGCTGCTGCCTTGGTATAACGACGGATGATCTCGGCACACTCTTCATAACTCAGATTGCTGTACTTGTAATCACTGCCGCCATTGGCCTTGGTCAATCCACCCAACGAGGCCAGATCCTCCTGTTGGTACTTACCGCCATCAGGAGCCACATCAAAGCGGCGCGTCAGATATGCTGCCTCACCATCGCGGAAGAAACACAGTGCGTTAGCCGCCGTCTCGATATGATAGACTTGTGAGGCTATTTGCATACTCAGGTGTTCGTTGGCAGGACAGTATTTCCGTTCCAACAACGAATACGACGATGGGGCAGGTTTTAGAATATACTGACCTCGCTGCCCGTCAGTGGGTCTGACAAGCTGGTTTTCTGCATTGAGCACCAAGCTTGCCTTGGGCTGTACGCCAGAAAGGGATATGCGCCCTACATGACGGGCATATTCCTCTGTGTCAGCACTTTCGTTATTAGGACTGTCGAAGCCCAAAATATGTGAGACAGCCTTGCCGTCAAACAACAGCTTACGGGCAGCAGACGAATAGGTGTTAAAACCTTCAGCCAACGTAGAGGGACAAACATTCAGCGTTTCCATCATGCCAAGGGTTTTATGGTTACGGCACCTATTGTATCCTCTTGAGCAGTTGCCAGAAGGATGCCGAAGTCATCGTTCTCATCAATATGTAGCAACTGGGATTGCGTCTGACGGTTGGCCCCCTCAGAGAGCATATTAAAGAAATAGGGGAACAGGTGGTAACTACGATATGGCTCCGTCCGCACAGGCATGGCAATACAGACGGGTGCACCGGCGTACCCTTTCAGATAGGTGAAGATATACTGGCGGTCGTCCGTTTCTTGCAGGACGCCAGCCTCCACATCGTGAACAAACACCTTACACTGTCTCATAATCCAAAGTCTTTAGCTTGATATCCATCTGCAGACCAAGGGTGTCGAGGATGGTCATCAGGGTGTTGAGCTGTGGATTGCCTTCACCCCGTTCGATTGCCACCAGCGTGTTCAGTCCCACACCAGCCAGATCGGCAAGCGTCTGCTGGTTCACGCCAAGATGCTTCCGTCTCTCCTTGATGATATCTCCTATCTCTTTCGTGTCCATAATCACAATATGTTGTGATTTCGCTGCAAAGATAGGAAAAAGAAATGAAACGACCAAGCAAAATCACAATAAATTGTGAAATACAGATAAAAAAGTATACCATTCGTATACTTGGTATACCGCAGTAGAGTGCTATTTGTCCGTTTTTTATTGTACCTTCGCAGCGGAAATATAATCTTTATCGCTTATGGAAGTATCGTTATTACAGCATGCGAAGGACAGCCAGCCGAAGGCGGTGGGCATCAGTGAGATTGTAGACATGATCCAGGGCAACCAGTGGCCACCGGGCTATCAGCCCGTGCTGCTGGTGCAGGGCACGTTCGAGGGCGGCACGCGGCAGCAGGACCTGACGCGGCTGTCGGGACTGGCATTATGTACAATAACCATGAACCATGAACCAATAACCGATATCCGTG